>Ga0316224_1000099_pt1 | contig 134231 bp, 126 predicted proteins | sample TBH18013metaG_FD_206254 | JGI IMG/M metagenome (GOLD analysis project Ga0316224, IMG submission 206254) | Freshwater microbial communities from Trout Bog Lake, Wisconsin, USA - TBH18013 | ecosystem: Environmental > Aquatic > Freshwater > Lake > Hypolimnion/Profundal zone | place: USA...
CTTCCTTACGCCAAGGTTGTCGCGCTAAATTTACGGTATTGTTTCTTCAAGCTCGGAAAAAGAACTCGGGTTGCTGGTTTCGACTCTTTCTTAAACAGTGACAGACGTTACACCTTATAGCCCAAGGAGTCAGATACCGGATTTCAAGAACTTCTGTTGTTTTGCCGAACACGTTCTTAGCTAACACCCTTCTCAGGTCGATCACTTTAGTAATGACATATTCTTGACCGTTATAATTGACTAATTCCCCTTTTTCGAGCCGTAGCAATATGGAAGATGATTTAGTCATAATCATTAACTTTTGGGTAAGGACAGCTTTGATTTAGGAGTAAGGGGTTGTTTAAGATTTACAGAGATATGGTTAGTAGCCACAAGATGCCACATGGCCGGTGCCATATATAAAACTCTATCTTGATTAGGGCAAAGTTTTTTCAGTAGATCTTCAACTGTCACAGCCCCGCGTGCATTTTTCAAGAAATCGATGACTTCTTGCTTAAGTTCATCACTGGATTGATCTATATGGTACTGGCGTAGGAATTTTAGATTTTCGAGGTGGTCATTACGAATTTCTTTTTCTGTGAATAATTGCCACTCCCACCCTCGCTCATCAGCATAAAGTTTTGCCGCTGCAAACTTTGGCGCATATTTATCTTTGTTGGTTTTTAGATCGTCGGAAAGTTTAACTTCTCCCAATATAGTTCGACGTACTTCACCGGGAGTGGATGCAATATAATGGATTAAAATATCCGGTACGAAAGGCTTACGGTTTTTGCCATTAACCGAATAAGGGATTTTGACGGGTTGCTCTTCAAAACTCTCGACTGTATCGTCGTATTCAAGCAGAATCATCAGGTCTCGTTCGAGTAATTCCTCGTGACCGAGCGATTTACCGTTCTTGGCACTGGAAAACTTACCAGTTACCTTAAGGTAATTCTTTGGAATTTTCCTGACAGGCATATGCTATTTGTCCATGAAAAATATTTATTCTCATCGATTAAGCATATATTATGAACTAGTATCACTATTTAGTGGAATATTTATCACTGTATAGTGTATGAAATATCAAGAAAACATCGACTTTTTATCATTAATTAGTGTATGTTCACAGCTGGGGTAGGGCGTCAATAATCGAAGCGCATTGCGCCGAATGAATAATTACCCTGAAACTGCCCATCCATCCGGTATGATCGCCAGTGATATACTTGGATTCGGCTGAATCATTGTCAGAGGCTCACCCCATAAAATTTACCCAACCTTTTTCTAGGAATACATGAAACAATTTTTAATTTTTCTGACGATTGCTATAACGTGCCTGAGCCTGTTAGCTGCCTCCGCTGAAGCCAAGCGATTGGGCGGTGGTAGCAGTATCGGAAAACAGAGAACAATTACCCCACCTCCCTCTGCCGCACCCGCTCCGAGCGCAGCCCCTGCTCCCATCGCGGCCCCTGCCCCGAGTGGCAACAGATGGATGGGACCGCTGGCAGGATTGGCTATCGGTGCCGGTTTGGGTGCATTGTTTTCCGGTGGAGCATTCGGCGGCGGAATGGGTGGCATACTGATGGCATTGATCGCTGTCGCAATCGTCATGTTTTTACTCTCCCTGTTCCGCAGCAAACAACCGATGCGCTACGCTACCGCCCACCCCCCGCCTTATGGCAATTCAGCATCGGCGCAACAACCAGTCATGAACTCGGGTGCCTATGCCGGAACGGCTCGCAACATCCCGCCAGGTTTCCCGGTGGAAGAATTTCTGCGCAGTGCGAAAATTTCTTTTATCCGCTTGCAAGCTGCGAATGACAGCAAGGATCTAAACGATATTCGCGAATACACCACGCCGGAAATGTTTGCGGAAATCTCGATGCAATTGCAGGAACGCGATGCGACCCCGCAGCGAACTAGCGTTTTGTCTCTCAACGGCGATTTGCTGCAAGTGGTCACCGAAAGTGATCTGGCGATTGCCAGCGTTCGCTTCACAGGTCAATTAAGTGAAAACAATAGCACCCCTGAAAGCGTGGACGAGATTTGGCATGTTCAAAAAAACCTACGCGACGACCATTCGGCCTGGCTGCTTGCCGGAATTCAGCAGACAACCTCGCATTAATCCATCATGTTTACTCGGCCAACCCTAGCGATTATCAATCATCTGCTCTCCCAAAGCGGATGGGCACAGCAGCGGTTGGTTAATTTTAAAAATAAGACAGTTCGCATTAATGTCGAGCCTTTTTCTTTTACCTGTCTGATAGAAGAGCAAGGTGTCTTGAGCGAGGCGAGTACCGACACCCTTGCGGATGCGAGCTTCAACATTCCACCTTCATTGATACCGCGTTTAGCTTTTAAGGATAAAACAGCGCTCAGTCAAATTGAAAGTGCGGGTGATGCAGCCTTGATAGATGAAATCTTTTTCCTGGCGCGCAATCTGCGCTGGGATGCGGCAGAAGATCTGAGTCACGTGACCGGCGACATCGCTGCTGAACGCATTGTGCAGTTTACGCTTGCCAAGCATCAACTGGTACGCGACACCGCGCTCAACTTATCTCAAGCGCTGGCTGAATACTGGACCGAAGAACGTCCACTGCTCGCCAAACCACTGCAGTTATCTGATTTTGCAAAAAGAGTATCCCTGCTTCACGATGATTTGGAGCAATTGGAACACCGAATTCAGCAATTATCGAAAGCAAAATAGATGCGCCTGCTCCGTCTGCTAAAAATCATTTTCGTGGTACTGCGTTTCGGTCTGGACGAATTTCTGCTAGCGCATAGAAGTACCCGCTGGCTGCTGGCACCGCTTAACCTGTTGCTGTTTTTCCGTAATACTTCGGCGCCGCGTGCGGAACGTTTGCGGCTTGCACTGGAAAGTCTCGGGCCGATTTTCGTCAAGTTTGGCCAAATGCTCTCCACCCGGCGCGACCTGATGCCCGCTGACATCGCTGATGAACTGGCCAAGCTGCAGGATCAAGTCCCGCCCTTTCCTTCTGCCCAAGCCGTTGCATTGCTGGAACGCACCTTTAAAAATAAGCTTGCTAACGTATTTCGCAGTTTTGACGAAACGCCCGTTGCCAGCGCTTCTGTGGCACAAGTTCATTTCGCCGTCCTGCCGGATGGACGCGAAGCTGCCGTAAAAATATTGCGCCCCGGCATCGAACACGTCATTGCACATGACGTGGCTCTGCTCGATATTTGCGCCGATTTAATGGAACGCCTGTGGGCTGATGGAAAACGTCTTCGTCCCAGACTGGTCGTAGCCGAATTTGAAAAGCATCTGCGCGACGAGCTTGATTTGATGCGCGAAGCCTCCTGCGCCAGTCAATTAAAACGCAATTTCATCGATTCCAAGTTGCTCACGGTGCCGGATATTTACTGGGATTGGTGTTCCAGCGAAGTGATGGTCATGGAACGCATGTACGGCATCCCAGTCAGCCAGGTTGATACGATACGCGCGGCAGGATTAGATATTACAAAGTTGGCCGAAAATGGTGTTGAGATTTTTTATACGCAGGTTTTCCGCGACGGATTTTTCCACGCGGATATGCACCCCGGTAATGTCCAGGTGGCCGCTGATGGTCGTTACATTGCACTGGATTTCGGCATCATGGGCACGCTCACCGATACCGACAAACATTACCTGGCGCAAAACTTTATCGCCTTTTTCCAGCGCGATTACAAACGCGTGGCTGAGGTGCATATCGAATCGGGCTGGGCACCCAAAGAAACCCGGGTGGATGAACTTGAAGCTGCTATCCGCTCGGTATGTGAGCCTATCTTTGACAAGCCACTGCGCGAAGTTTCCTTTGGTCGCGTGTTACTGCGCCTGTTTCAGACCTCGCGCCGCTTTGGTATACAAGTACAGCCACAGCTGGTCTTGCTGCAGAAAACGCTGCTGAACGTCGAAGGACTGGGGTTACAACTCGACCCGGAACTGGATCTTTGGAAAACCGCCAAGCCCTGGCTGGAACGCTGGATGAGCGAGCAGATTGGCTGGCGTGGCTTCCTCAAAGCACTCAAGGAAGAAGCTCCTCACTACGCTACTCTGCTACCGCAACTCCCGCGCTTGTTGCACCAGCGTCTGAACGAAAATCCGGTGTCTCAAATCGAAGCAACGTTGCGCGAACTAGTCGAACAGCAGCAGCAAAAAAATCAGTGGTTAATGCTGATTGCGATATCAACGTGGGCTGTATTGGGTGCCGTGCTGGCACCCATGTTTTTCAGACTTTTTTCTTAACAATTTCAACTGGACAGCAATACCCCCCCTCTCTAACCCTCCAATGTATTTAGAAAAACAACCATGAAAAGTAGGCTGCAACCTAATGAATTTCGAGGTTAAGCAGGAAATCTATTCACACCGCTAAATTTCCTCAACCGCAAAAATCCTTCGGTGTTCGCGTATGGCATAACGGTCCGTCATCCCTGCTATGTAATCGGACACGGCACGTGCACTGTCGGTTTCAGCCTGGCGCTGAAACTGCGGAGGAAGTAAGCGATTGTCTTCCATAAATGCAGTGAACAGGTCGCTGATAATCCGGCGTGCTTTGGCACTCATACGCATGACTCGATAATGCCGGTAAAGATGGGTTCGAAGAAAGGCCTTTAATTCCCGATTCTGTGCATGAATCTCTACACTGAAAGCCGCAATCGGGGGAGCATTGCGCACCTCTTCAAGATTGCCTACGGCATAGGTTTGGATATTTTTTTCAGTCTCTCGAATCAGATCATTGACCAGTGTATTGATCATCCGCCGTATTGTTTCATGAATCAAACGTCGTTCTGCTATTCCGGGGTAGGTCTTGCGTACCGTGTCGAGATGGCCGGAAAATAGCTGCACCGAAGCCAGATCTTCAATGGTCAGCAAACCGGAGCGCAGGCCATCATCCACATCATGGTTGTTGTAGGCAATCTCGTCCGCCAGATTGGCAATTTGTGCCTCCAGCGAGGGGCGCTTGTTGTTGAGAAAGCGCTCGCCCACCGCGCCCAATTTGGCTGCAGACTCGGGGGCACAGTGCTTGAGTATGCCTTCACGTGTTTCGAAACACAGGTTAAGCCCGTCAAAGGCTGCATACCGTTCTTCCAGCACATCCACCACACGTAGCGATTGCAAATTATGCTCAAAGCCGCCATGTGCTTCCATGCAGGTATTGAGTGCATCCTGCCCGGCATGTCCAAAAGGCGTATGTCCGAGGTCATGCGCCAGTGAAACTGCCTCCACGAGGTCTTCATTCAGTCTCATCTGCCGCGCAATGGAACGGGCAATTTGTGCCACCTCAATGCTATGGGTCAGGCGGGTACGAAACAGATCACCCTCGTGATTAACAAATACCTGAGTTTTGTATTCAAGCCGGCGGAAAGCGGTTGAATGGATAATCCGGTCGCGGTCGCGCTGAAATTCACTTCGACCACCGGGCGCGTCCTCGCGGATCGTCCTGCCAAGTGAATTCTGTTCGCTTACTGCGTAAGGTGCGAGTTCAGTCATCGACGCAATTTTCCAAAGTTTGGCGCAATAAATTCTCCGGTACCTCACCGTAAACGATGGCATGGCCGATGGCTTTGAGTAGAACGAAGCGCATCTTTCCACCGACCACTTTTTTGTCTAATCCCATCAATTGCAAATATTTTTCGGTACCCAGAGCCGGACCCGTAACAGGTAAATTGGCTCGTTCGAAGAGTCGTTTGGTGCGCTCGACATCCTGCCCGCTGATCCAACCCAAGCGCTGTGACAAATCAGCCGCCATTAGCGTGCCTGCTGCCACGCCTTCTCCATGCAGCCACATTCCGTAGCCCATCCCGGTTTCGATGGCGTGACCAAAAGTATGCCCCAGATTAAGCAAGGCACGGTCGCCACTTTCCCGCTCATCGGCCCCCACCACCTCGGCCTTGTTCTGACAACTGCGGGTAATGGCATATTGAAGTGCTTCAGCATCACGAGCCAGCAACTTTTCCATATTGAGTTCCAGCCAGTCTAAAAAGGGCAAATCGCGGATCAGCCCGTATTTGATGACTTCTGCAATGCCCGCGCTCAGCTCCTTGTCCGGCAACGTGTTCAAGGTTGCAATATCAATCAGCACCACCTGGGGCTGATAAAACGCCCCGATCATATTCTTGCCCAAAGGGTGGTTGATGCCGGTTTTACCCCCCACCGAGGAATCGACCTGCGCCAGCAACGTGGTGGGAATCTGAATGAACGGCACGCCGCGCAAGTAGGTCGCGGCAGCATAGCCGGTCATGTCCCCGATCACTCCTCCGCCCAGAGCAATTAATGGCGTGTTGCGTTCGCAACGATGAGTGAGCAGCGCGTTATAAATTAACCCCAGTGTTTCTGCATTTTTGTAAACCTCACCATCCGGCAAAATGATGGAAATTGTCTCGACACCTTGAGCCTGTAGACGAGCACGCAAGTGTTCCAGATACAGCGGTGCGATGGTGGTATTAGTGACCACTGCCGCCCGCTTGTGAGGTAAGTAGGGAAGCAACAGCTCCATCTGTGCGAGCAGTCCCTCGCCAATATGAATAGGGTAGCTACGTTCTGCCAGTCCAACAGTAAGTGTTTGCATAAGTGAGTCTTGACCCATGGTTAAATCAACTCGATTCCTGTTTCCGCTCCAATTCCTGCTGCAATTGCAATAGCAAACTATGCACACTTTGTTTCCCCGTCGGCATGATCAGATCGGCCACTTCCGTGTATAGCGGATCGCGCAAATCATAGAGCTCTTTGAGTTTGGCGCGCGGATCAGCGGTCTGTAACAAAGGACGATTCCGGTCATGGCGTGTGCGCTGCCAGAGGTCATGTACCGAACTTTTCAAATACACCACAAAACCATTGTCATGCAACACCTCGCGATTCTGTGGACTTAAAACCGCCCCCCCACCTGTTGCCAGAATAATGTTGTCACGATTCGCCAAATCTTTTATCACCCCGGATTCACGCAGGCGGAAACCTGCCTCACCCTCAATATCAAAAATATGCGGAATGGTAACGCCGGTACGGTGTTGAATTTCATCGTCGCTATCAATAAATACCCGCCCCAATTGCTGGGCGAGCAACTTCCCGATGGTGGTTTTTCCCGCTCCCATCATACCTACCAGAAATAGGTTACCTGACTGAATTTTACGATTGTTGGTTTGGCTGCTTTGCATACCGCGCATTGTAAACGAATATATGACTGACTCACCGTGTAGAGTCTGGACTTAATAAACAAAAAGCATCCAGATTGTGGATGCTTTTGTTCCTTCCCGTGGCACGATCAAATGAATTTAGCCAGTTATACCCTGCTCAACATTTAATCGTTAATGCTCATGGTATAGGTTGTCTGATTACCTTTAGGGGTTGTAACCAATACTGTGAAAAGCCCTGCACTTTGAGTATTTGTACAAGTCGTTCCATTCCAAGTCGCGTCACTCACTAAGGAGACCGGAATATCACCAAATGTGGGTGAGGCAGAAAATGCCGGGCAACCGGAGAAACCAGCCCGGCAGCCTATTGTATCCTGAACCGTATAGCTGGATGGAGTTGGAATGGAACCATTGTTAGTCGAGAACGTAACCACAGTGCCTGCAGGCATGGCATTTCCATTGCTATCCACAACAGTTACGATTGCTGTTGACGGTATACTTCCTCCCTGAGGAGTAACTGTCGTGCATGAAGCTAACACGATACCCGTCGAGGAACTAAGTGCCGGAATCACGCCCCCCGGAATAGCAGGTGGGGTAATCGGGTTGGGTAGCGGAAGGTTACCATCCGCAGCAGAAGCAGCTGCAAGTGCAGCGGCTGATGCAGAATGTGAAGTCGAGAAAATAATCACTTGACTGCCACGCACATCGATCGATTTCTGCGAACTGCAGAATGAAGCTCCCGCAGTTGGATTACACAGCACACCATGATAAAGGCCATCCCCACCGGATGTCGCTCCAACATAGTTAAAGGGAGTCACGCCTGTAGTGGCACCAATAAAATGACCCACTCCGGGGAAATCTATAAAGGGTTCTGATGCTGATTCCCTTATACCATCCTCATTGTAATCAACATAAGCATCGCCAATGTCCGTGGAAATTCCATTGGCATCTATCATTTCACCTGGATCAGCATAGCCATTGCTATTGAGATCCGTAAAAGACTCTTCTCCAACTGCTGTAGCAAGCACGGTTAAACGACCGAATCCGTTGGTGGCTGAATTCGGGCGCAATGCCTGACTGGTTAGAGTTACCGTGCATACGCCAGCAATTGTTGTGCAGGATGGAGTTATCGCCCCTCCTTCGCTGGTAAAGTACACTGCGGTCCCATCTGGAACTGGGTTACTGAAGTGATCTGCCAGCCTTGCTGTCAGAGTGGTAGTTGTTCCGTCATATAGCCAACCTTCAATATTGTGCGTTGAGGCACTCAGAGAAAAGGCATCTTGTGAAGGAATGCCTGTAGAGACAAGAAGTTGGTCGGATTGAGTAGAAAGTACGGTTCCTGTACATGGGGTGGTATTGTTGCTGCAGATACTGGCTGTTACCCGCACTGCCGTGCTGAAAGTGCCTGCCTGTACGTTGGTAACGGCTTGTCCCGTTACTGGATCTGAAGTAGCTGAATAGGAAGATAGTGCCAATCCCCCCAGCGTAGTGTTCAAGCTAAAAATTACGGGTGCACTGAATGGATTACCCGCAGCATCGACTACCTTAAAGGTTACTTTAGCAGTTTCAGATCGGCTTGCGCCACCAGTGCCCTTCAAGGTAATCATGGTGGGTGTTGTAACCGGACTGGTAACCACCGATACAAACTGAATCGAACCGATGGCGGGTGAATTGACCGGTAGGTTACCCGTTACCGAAAAGCCATTCGACAGCGTTGCTGTTATGGTGTCCCCAGGGCTGGCATTGTTACAGCCGTTGTCCACATATGAAACTGAAGCAACACCGTTAACTGTGGTAACTGAGCTGGTAAGAGTCGCTTTGCTCGGTGTGGCACTGGCACAGGCCGAGGTAAAATTGACCGTCATGGGTGTGGTATCAAGTACACCGTTGTTCAGCACTTGCACACTTATAGGAGCCGTACCATAGGCCGAAAGCGCGGTAGCAGGCAAACTAAGCGGTCCCAAGGTAATGGTTGATGACCCTATTGCGAAATTTTGCGTTCCAGTCACAGCCGTTCCATTTACTGTGGAGCTTGCAGTGACAGTTGAAGCACCACCACCCGTGTTCGAAGTAGTCAATGTGACTGTAGCCAAACCGTTGGAATCCGTCAGTGCCGCGTTTGCACCACCAGAAAATTTATCAAGAGTGTCTGAAGCTGGCAGTGAAAAAATCACAATTGCCCCTGAAACCGCTGCTCCGCTGGAATTCTTGACGGTAGCTGTCACCCGTCCTGGACTGCTGCTGGAAATTGATGTTCTTGTTGCATAAGGAGACGTAGTATCAGTTAACGACATGGTGATAGTTGGGACATTAGTAGTTACTTGCCCTGAACCAGAACTGGAAGCTGCAGCATAGGTCGTTGTAATATTTGCACCAGCAGTAGCATTGCCTGTAGTAGTCAAAATCACACCACCAGTCGCAGAGAGCGTCGTGATATTTCCAATGTTGTCTAATGCTGTGTCATAGCCCGTAATGTCGGATGAGCCCGTTGGGGTAAATGAACCGTACATCATACTGAAAGCGGTCGAAACAGCCGCTACCGCAGGATTGCTTCCCAAGGTGTTGCGCACGGTCGTTTCTGCATTATTCACTGCCGTTGATGTCAACGCCGTATACGAAGTATTTCTATACATGATACCGGGATCAGTTTTGCTGTTTAATTCGTACATCACCAACGTGGTAATCGGGGTAATGTTGACATTGGCGCCACTGCTTGTCATCGCAGTCAGCACTGAATACATGTCATACGGATTGGCTACGGTAGGGTTATGAACGCGCAGCATGAAAGGCAGCGCCATGCCGCTTGGTACAACAACGCTGTATGAACCATTGCTGCCCGTTGCGGCGCTGGTGAAAATTTGACCGGTACTATCCTTAATATAAACCGTGACACCAGCAAGCGGCGTACCCGTCGCAACGGTTCCGGTAATAGTTTGGGTGGACGAGGCAACGACCCCCGAGGCACCCGTCGTTCCCGTCCCAGTCCCTCCCGCACCACATCCCGCAAGAGTAGCAACAGCCATTGCCAGCAAGAACGACATCAAGAATTTGACCGTGTCCCGACCTATCCATAGTTTCTGCATGTTACGTCTCCAGTTCTTGCCATTCGCCATGATCATTGACGCAAAGTATTCTAACAATTTAATGATTTGTTTATATCTAACAAGTCCACCCTAGGTTCTGCCTGCTTTTGCCAGGCAGACTTACCTCAGGTTCAAGGTGTCCTTCAAAATTTTCGGTGTGATAAAGATCAGCAGTTCTTTTTTAGCCTCGGTCTTGGTTTGAGTCTTAAATAACCAGCCTAAGCCAGGAATATCACCCAGCAAAGGAACTTTGGAAACGGCATCTGTTTGGTCAAGTGTGTAGACGCCACCAATCACCACCGTGCCGCCATTTTCGACGAGTACCTGAGTGGTAATTTTATTGGTATCAATCACGGGGCCGTTGGTGGTCATTTGTCCTTGGGTATCGTTGTTTACATCCACCGTCATGTTGATATGATCATCCGGGGTGATTTTCGGTGTCACTTTAAGACTCAGGTTCGCGTTTGCAAATGTAATAGTTGGTGTTGCCCCGGCCACGCTGGTGGTGGAGTAGGGTATTTGTACACCGGTAGAAATAGTGGCTTCTGTCGAATCGGCAGTCACAACGCGCGGACTGGCGATGTTCTTGGATGAACCGTCATCTTGTGATGCGTCAATTTCCAGCTGCAGAACTTTGCTGGCCGAGGCGTTGAATAATTGCAGCACTGCCCCGCCATAATAGGTAGCTGTGGGTACGCTCAAATTAGCCGGGGTCAGCAACGCCTGAGTTCCGTTTCCTCCGATGGGGGTTCCTGTTCCGACTCCGGGAGTGGCTTTGTTTGGCATGCTCAGTTTGCCGCCCAGGCTTTGGCTAAAATTGGTTTGCGCATTAACAAACCGTGCTTCGATCATCACTTGACGCACCGGAATATCAACCTGCTTGATCAACTTGCGCACTTCTTCCAGAACGCTTGCAGTATCTTTCACGAACAGGGTGCTGGTACGCTGATCGACGACTGCGCTACCGCGTTTGGATAGTATGCTGATACTAGAATTGGCACCTGTTGAGGCTGGGCGCAACAGCAGCAGGATGTCGCTGCCTTTCTGGTAACTGAGCCGGAAACTTTCCGTTTGGAGAGGTTCAATTTCAGAAATATCTTTATACGCTGTCAGGCTGAGCTTTTCCTTGGCAGCCACTTCCTCGCGCGGGGCAATCTGAATAACGTTACCATTTTTACGCATGTCCAGATCCTTACTTTGCAGGATGATGTCCAGTGCCTGATCCCAGGGGACATCTTTCAAGCGCAAGGTCAGGTTACCTGTTACCGAGTCGCTGATAATCATGTTCATGGGAATGTTGTTGCTATTAATAAAGTCACTAATCACATACAACGCTTCCCGCACCGAAATACTCTGGAAATTCAGTGTCAGCTTTTCTCCGGCATAGCCAAGCTGGGTTCCTTTTATCAGTTTGTTCGGATCATCCATGACCGGCTTGATTTCCATCACGAACCTTTTGTCAGTCTGATAGGTCGCATGTTCCCACAAGCCTTTTGGCTCGATAATCATGCGTACGTTGTCACCATCTACAAAAGTATCAATTCCTTCCACTGGTGTACCAAAATCGGTCACATCCAGTTTGCGTTGCAGATTGCGCGGCAAATCGGTTTTCATGAAGTCGACGATCAGTTTGGTACCTTGTTTTCTGATATCTATGCCGACATTGGGATCGGAGAGGTCAACCTGAATTCGTCCTTCCCCATTTTTGCCACGATGAAAGTCTACGTCTTGCAGGCTGTGCTTTTGCGAGGTGGGTTTGCCTTCGGCAAAACGGGTTGCCACTGGCGATACAGAATTGCCCAACACGGGATCGCGCGAATTGCCCTGCAAGGTAATCAACAGAGTGTCGCCTTCAATCTTGGTGTCGTAGGCGACAATCTGGTTAAGATTAAGTACCAAGCGGGTGCGATTACCTGCCTGCACAATATTGGCACTGCGCAGTTCACCTTCGCTAAAATCCTGGACCGACTTACCTAATCCATTCTCCGTGTTGGGAAAGTCAAATGCGATACGGGGGGGAGTGTTGATAGCAAATCCGGCCGGCGGATTGACCAGCGCTTTTTTTAACCCCAATTTGATGACCAAACCGCCCCCTGTTGTGCTATTAACGGTAAGCGACTTTATGCTATTGGCCTCGGGATTGTTTTGCGCTTGGACACTCAGCGCACACACTGTCAGACAAGCAGCCGCCAGGCGAATGAAGTGGTTGATTACGTTGTTGAACTTTATCATTATCTATTTACTCCCGATCATTCCACTAATTGCAGACTGCTTACTCGCTCCGACCAGTCTCCGGTGCTGTCCTGGATCATTTCCTTGATTTTAATTTCAGTTTCGGCAACTTCGGTCACTTGGCCAAAATTCTGGCCCAGATAGTTACCCACCTTGACGCGATGAAGTTTGCCATCCGGTGAACGAATAATGGCATGACCCGCATGGTTCTGAAATAAATATCCGACCATCTTTAAACCATCCAGAGGAAATTCTTCCAATGCTTCCTTGTGTCGCTGCAAGTCCGGCTGGTTTAGACCGGGTACAGCTCCACCTTTGATCTCTGACTTGCGCGGTTTGAAAGGATCCGGCAAGGCGGTGGAATTATCATAATTGAACGGCTCATACGGTTTAATTTCCGGTGGAGGATCAACCTTGCCACGCAAATTGGCTCCGGAATTTTTTACAAAATCATGCAGATCTTGAAATTGGTCGGTGTCGCAAGCGGCCAGTAGCAGGGCGGTCAGCAACAAAAAATAAATTAATTTCTTCATTTTTTGGCTCCAGCTGCCGGTGCCGGTTTTTTCTGGCTGGCCAGTTCATTTTCATCCAGATAGCGATAGGTCTTAGCCGTCGTTTCCATAGACAAGGACGCACCGGCCGGGCTGACGCCGATATCGTTCAACGTGACAATGCGCGGCAACTGGGAAATATCGCTGGCAAATCTCCCAAGATCATCATAGTTACCCGTTACTCTGAGCGAAATTGATTGCTCGGCAAATACGCCGGTGACCACTTCAGGGCTTGGACGAAACAAATCAAATTGCAACCCGCGACCCAAGCCCGCCTGGTTAATGTCGGTGAGCAATGCGTCCATTTCAGATTTGTTGGGGAGTTGCTTAAGCAAAGCACCGAATGACTGCTGTGTCTCGGTGAGTTGTTTTTTGATGATATCCAAATTAATAGCCTGCTTCTTCTTAACCAGGAAGGCTTCTTTAAGTTTGACCTCTTCCTCTTTAGCCGAACTCAGTTTTCCAAGCTGATCCTGCCAGTCAAAAAGATACCCGACGATCAATGCCACGATCAAAATTGATGCGCATGCCAGAAGTTTTGCTACCCAGGGCCAGCCGCCCGGATTTTTGGGATTAATATTTTTAAGGTTTTTCAGGTCTTCCAAAAGGTTCATAACCATTCACCTAGCCTTTCGCAGCACCGGCACTAGCCGGCGTAGAAGCAACAGGCACCTGTTTTTTCAAGTTGAAATTCAAGGTGAATTCATTTTCGCGCACCCCTCCGCTTCCGGACGATGCATGAATTTCAACCAGTGTCGGCTGTTCCAGCCAGGGTGAGTCTTCAATTGCACGCATCAGCGTGGAAACCCTTGCGTTGGATTGCGCGGCTCCGACCATATTAATTCTGCTGCCGCTCTGTTTAAGTGATTTTATATAGACTCCATCGGGCAAAATGCGCAACATCTGATCCAGCAAATGAACTACATCCGAACGGGTAGTTTGCAGATTTTCAACCACATTTTTTCGAGCCAGCAAGGCGTCTGTCTCTTCACGTAACTTCTTGATTTCCGCAATTTGTTTGTCAAGAATAACCGTTTGATTTTTGAGGTAGGTGTTGCGGCTGTCCTGATAGTCAATTTGAATACTGATCGCAGCATGTATCAGTCCGACAATCGATATCCCCAGCAGCAGAGAGATTACACAGAAAGCGATAAACTGGTTCTGCCGCGCTCTGCGTTTTTCTGCCCGATGGGGTAATAAGTTAACGCGAATCATGATGGATCAAACCTCCGCATCGCAAGACCGCAAGCTATCATTAATGCGGGAGCATCTGCTTGAAGCTGGCGAGGCTTGATGCGACTTGACAGCGTCATTTGAGAAAATGGGTTGGCAACCAGTGTGTTCACTTGAGTCCGTGTAGCAACGGAATCATCCAGTCCCGCCAGCGCCGAGCAGCCTCCCGAGAGAATAATGTAGTGAACTTCGTTGTACGGTGTCGCAGTAAAAAAGAACTGGATTGCGCGTGCAACTTCACTCGCCACATTTTCACGGAAAGGGGAAAGCACATCGTTCTCGTAGGCGTCGGGCAATCCGCCATTGCGTTTACCCGCCTCGGCTTCCTCGACAGACAAGCCAAATGCTTCCTGTATCTGATGGGTAAGTTGATCCCCACCGATCTGCTGGTCGCGGGTGTAAATCGACTGTCCGTTACGCAGCACATTGACATTCATTATGGCCGAGCCAATATCCACCAGAGCGATGCATTGGTCTGCCCCCCCTCCGGGTAATTGCTCACAAATCCGGGTGAGCGCGGACTCGGCCGCGTAAGGCTCCACGTCGACCACAATTGTCTTAAGCCCTGCCGCTTGCGCCGCAGCGACACGATCTTCCACATTTGCTTTGCGCGATGCTGCCAGCAGCACCTCGATGTCATCGATATTTCCGGGGGCCGGACCGATTACCTGAAAATCCAGATTAACTTCGTCCATGGCAAATGGAATGTACTGGTTTGCTTCTGCCTCAACCTGGTATTCGAGATCTTCTTCCCGCAAATTATTCGGCAATAGAATTCTCTTGGTGATGACGGTTGCTGCAGGGAGCGCCAAACTGATATTTTTAATGCGTGATCCCATGCGCTTTGCGGCACGCATCAAACTTTCGGTGACAGCCTCAAGGTTATTGATATTGCCATCAATGACCACATCTTTGGACAAAGGCTCTATAACATAGCGTTCAACCATGAAGCCGCCATGTTTAGGTAGTTGACTTAATTCCACCATTTTCACAGCAGACGCGCTGATATCCACACCTATCAGGGGCGGTGTTCCAGCTGTCAAAAAGTCCAGCGGAATATCAAAATTTCCTTTAAGCATAGAATGGGTTGGAACTCGCCTATTTTAAAGTTCGTTAAATCCTAGCAATAACTATAACTTAAGTAAAGATTAATCAGTAGTGATTTTTTCTTTGTTTAAGATTCAGTGAATTTCCAACAATCCAATTTCCGTTGCTATACTCAGTGGCTTATGAAAAGTTGCTGCCAACATATCATAACCATGCGTTGCCGCAATTTTTATTTACACATTGTCTGGCTTATATTATCGGCTCTTGACGACTTTAGTTTATGCTTTAAGGCAAGAATATAGAATTATCCTAACGTCCTTGAGTTTTTTATCAGTTGATCAAGTTGATTTCGGTCCATAAATTTCAAATGTTATTTTTTCTGACAAATGTTCAAGAGCCGATATAATAAACTATTGGTTCCCTTAAAATTTCAATTGCCATTCTGCATAACATGACACAACGCTGGTGGTTTTACCCGCTTCTCACTCTGCTGGCTTCAGCTCTCTTGCCAGTGCTGTTGCTGCTATTTGCCGCAATGTTGGCCTACCCGACCTTGCCGTCGCTCGAAGTGTTAACCGATTACCAACCCAAGATTCCCCTGCGGGTTTACAGTTCGGATGGAGCTTTGCTCGGTGAGTTTGGGGAAGAGCGCCGTGCTCTCATCAAAATTGGCGATGTTCCCGACTTGATGAAAAAAGCCATCCTCGCCGCTGAGGATGACCGTTTTTATGAGCATGGCGGTGTTGATTATCTGGGCATGCTGCGTGCGGCTTTTTCCGATTTTACTTCCGGCGGATATAAACAGGGTTCCAGCACCATTACCATGCAGGTTGCCCGCAATTTTTTTCTGACCAAGGAAAAAACCCTGACTCGTAAATTCAACGAGGTACTGCTTTCCCTGAAAATTGAACACAGCATGGGCAAGAATGACATTCTCCAGCTTTATGTCAACCAGATTTATCTGGGGCAGCGGGCTTATGGCTTTGCCGCCGCCTCGCAAGTTTATTTTGGCAAGAGCCTCAACCAACTCAATATCGCAGAAATGGCAATGCTGGCCGGCTTGCCCAAGGCCCCCTCTGCCTACAATCCTGTGGTTAATCCGAAACGCGCAAAACTGCGTCAGATGTATGTGCTGCATCGAATGCACGAGTTACATTTTATTGATACACCCCAATTCGAGGCTGCGCAGCAATACCCCATGATCGCTAAGCATGGTAATCAGGAGTTTCCCGTCAAAGCCGATTTTCTGGCTGAGATGGTCAGACAGGAAGTTTATGACCGCTACGAAGAGGCCACCTACACACAAGGCATCAAGGTTTACACAACCATCCGCCAGCAAGACCAGGCCGCAGCCTATAAAGCGCTGCGCAAAGGAGTGCTTGAATATGATCAGCGCCACGGCTACCGTGGGCCGGAAGGCTATGCCGACTTGAGCGAAGGTACCCAGGATGAAGATATGGAAGAGGCTCTTCAGGATGTAACCGACAGTGATGACCTGATCCCCGCTATAGTCCGGCAAGCCGACTCCAACAGCGTCCATGCCTACTGTAAAGGCGGGCAAACTGTCGAGATCGGCGTTGAAGGTTTGAAATTCGCGCAGCGTGCTTTAAGTGACAAGGTGGCACTTAATCAACGGATTCGCCCGGGTTCCATCATTCGTGTCCAGCAAACTGAAAAAGGAACTTGGCAAATTGTCCAACTGCCGCAGGTTGAAGCCGCTTTCGTTTCCGGCAATCCGCACGATGGGGCCATTTATTCTTTAGTTGGCGGTTTTGACTTTAACCGTAACCAATTCAATCATATTACCCAAGCCTGGCGGCAACCCGGCTCCAGCTTCAAGCCGTTTATTTATTCTTCGGCACTTGAAAAGGGATTTACACCGGCCTCCATCATCAATGATGCGCCGCTATCGTTCAGCGCGGCAGAAACGGGCGGCGAGGCATGGACACCCAAAAATTTTGAAAATGATTATGATGGTCCGATGCGCATGCGAACTGCGCTGATGAAGTCCAAAAATCTGGTCACCATCCGCATCATGCAAGCCATCACACCGCAGTATGCGCAGCAATATATAACCAAGTTTGGATTTGATGCAGCCAAGCATCCACCGTACCTGACCATGGCACTGGGTGCCGGCTCGGCCACGCCCATGCAGATGCTTACGGGTTATTCCACTTTTGCCAACGGAGGATTTCATGTTGAGCCCTATTTTATCCAGCGCATCGAAGATGCAAAGGGTGTGATATTGAGCAAGGCCGAGCCGGTGATCGCTGGTGAAAACGCCGAACAAGTCATCGATGTGCGCAATGCCTTTACCATGGTCAGTATGATGCAGGATGTCATACGTCACGGCACGGGTTTTCAGGCAATGAAGCTTGGACGCTATGATCTGGCAGGTAAAACTGGCACCACCAGCGATTCGATCGATGCCTGGTTTTGCGGTTTCCAACCTACCGTTGTAGGCATTGCATGGATTGGTTTCGATACCCCGCGTACACTCGGAGGCAGAGAGACCGGTGCCCAGGCCGCATTACCCATCTGGATGGACTATATGGGAAGCGTGCTCAGAAATGTACCGGAAATGGCCTATACTATGCCCGACAAAATGGTTGAAGCGCGCATCAACAACAGGGGCTTGCGCGATCCGAACGGTGAATTGACCGAATATTTTTATCAAGAAAACTTACCTGGACAATTGTCAGCCTCGCCCCGTGAAAAAGCGCAGAGCGAAGCGGTCAAGGATCAACTTTTCTGACTAAGGCGGTATAACACGGCGGGAGCTCTGCTCTCTGCGCGAGTTCCCGAAAATTATGAGTAAAGACTCGTCTGTCCGCCGCAACCAGATGCGTGAACACTTGGCCTACCACGCTGCCCGCCTGATGGCAGAGGACGGCATCACTGATTACGCTCTTGCCAAACGCAAGGCAGCCAAACAGTTGGGGGCAACGGAAACACATCATTTGCCCAGCAATCAGGAAGTGGATGAAGCCCTGCACAGCTACCGATCGCTCTATCAGCACGATACCCATCCGGACATTCTGTATCAGTTGCGCGAAGAAGCACTCTCTGCAATGCATATGCTGGAGCCTTTCCAGCCGTATCTGACCGGTTCTGTACTGAATGGCACGGCAGGAGAGCAGTCGGACATCAATATCATGCTGTTCAGTGACGATTCAAAGGCGGTACTGCTCTTTCTGCTAAAGCATGATATTGAGTTTGAAGACGGCGAATGGAGAGTTCGTGTGGGTGGGCATGAAGAAACCGTGCCGAGCTATACGCTGACCGCAGAATCAGGCACACAGGTACATATCATCGTGTTGCCCGAAAATGCCCGGCACAGTGGTAGCCGCCATCCCGAGACTCATGCGGATATCGCATCCCTGGAAAAGTTGATTGCGCAATCAGAAATTCCTGTGGCTGAAAAGTAAGTTTGACCGAATAAGCCCTTTGCCTATCCGGTACAAAATATTTCGCGCATCATTCCGACCAGTTTGATTGTCCGGTGATCACTGATCCGATAATAGATGTGATTGGCTTCTTTGCGAATTGTAAGAACACGTTTTTCGCGCAGAATCGCAAGGTGTTGCGAAATGTTGCTTTGCGAAGTTCCAACCTCGCCAACAATATCCTGCACGCTGATTTCTTTCTCGCCCAGCAGGCAAAGTATCTTAAGGCGCAAAGGATGGGCAATCGCCTTGATTGCCATTGAAGCCAGCAAAATATCCTCGTCTTTATCAATTAGATTAGCCAAATTTTTTCTGTCTCCCCTGACGGGCATGGCAAGTTTGCCACCCTAAATAATGAAACGCGTGTTGCCCGTTTCCCCCTCCCCAGCCCTCCCCCGTTGGGAGAGGGGGACAGAGTCTCGCTTCGCGAGTTACGTTAACTACAGTAAATCACAGCAAATAGTAAATTCAGCTAAAATAGCCGCTACGAGGATAATTATCACCCCCTTACATTCTGATACAACTACCCTATGAAATCTACTCCTGTTTTACTACTTATACTGGATGGTTACGGTTACAGTGAAGACACGGATCACAATGCCGTTGCCTGTGCGCGCAAGCCGAACTGGGATCGGCTGTGGAATACGTTCCCGCATACGCTGATCAACGCCTCCGAATTATTTGTGGGCTTACCCAAAGGTCAGATGGGTAATTCCGAGGTCGGACATCTCAACATCGGTGCGGGCCGTGTCATTTATCAAGAGTTGACCCGGGTGGACGTGGCGATTCAGGATGGCAGTTTCAACACCAATCCGGCCTTTACACATGCCATCACGCAGGCCAAAACGAATGGTACTGCGCTGCATATCATGGGCCTGCTATCGCCCGGCGGTGTACATAGCCACGAGGATCATATTCATGCCTTGCTTGAATTAGCTGTTCGCTCCGGCTTGCGCAAGGTTTTCCTGCACGCTTTTCTCGACGGACGGGACACGCCGCCACGGAGTGCCGAACATTCGCTGCAACGTTTGCAGGATAAGTGCAATACGCTTGGTGCGGGGCGTATTGCCTCCATCGTTGGCCGATACTATGCGATGGATCGTGACAACCGCTGGGATCGGGTACAAATTGCTTATGATATGTTGACTCAAGGCAAGGCTCCATTCAGCGCAGCCTCAGCGGTGGAAGGTTTGCAGCAGGCCTACGCCCGTGATGAAAATGATGAATTTGTGAAGGCCACGGTGATCGGTGTGCCTATTGGCATGCAAGATGGGGATGTCGCCATTTTCATGAATTTTCGCGCAGACAGAGCCCGTGAGATTACCCGCGCCCTGACTGATCCGTCCTTCGATCAATTTACGCGCGAGCGCTTCCCCAAACTGGCCGACTATGTCACGCTCAGTAACTATGGTGATGAGTTCAGCCACTTGCCGGCGGCCTTTTCTCCCTCGTCGATCCACAATGGATTTGGTGAATATGTTGCCGGACTCGGCCTCAAACAATTGCGCATCGCCGAAACAGAAAAATACGCTCACGTCACTTACTTCTTCAATGGGGGATCGGAACAACCTTATCCCGGCGAAGACCGCATACTGGTTCCTTCTCCCAAAGTCGCGACCTATGATTTGCAACCTGAAATGAATGCGGTCGAAGTCACGGATAAACTCGTGGCAGCAATACGAAGCGGGCAGTATCAAGCCATCATCTGCAATTATGCCAATTGCGACATGGTAGGTCACACCGGCATTCTGGAAGCTGCTGTCAAAGCCATCGAAACGCTGGATGGGTGCATTAATCGAGTGGTCACTGCGATGCAGGAGTGTGGCGGGGAGGTGTTAATTACCGCTGATCACGGCAATGCCGAACAAATGATAGACCACTCTACCCATCAGGCTCACACTGCGCACACCCTTAATCCGGTTCCTTTCCTTTACATAGGCCGTAAGGCAAGCATGATAGACGGCGGTGCTTTGCAGGATGTCGCACCAACCCTGCTTGCCATGATGGGCTTACCCCAGCCGCCGGAAATGACTGGCAAGTCACTTATCGAATTTGTAGGGTGCAATAAGCGTGGCGCATTGCACCAATGAGACGAAAGTTTGGTGCAATGCCCGTTGGTTATTGCACCCTACTGCTTTGCCTGCTAACAAATAGTTCCTTCGCCTCAAAACAGGATGAACTGGACAACTTGCGCAAGCGCATTACCAGCTTGCAGCAAGAGTTGGATAAAACCAGCGAATCCAAATCTGAGGCGGCCGACTCCTTGCGCAAATCCGAACGGGCTATCAGCAACAGTAACCGCAAACTGGCTGAACTTGCGCAGCAGCAAATCGAGGCAGAGAACACCTTGGGCCAATTGCAACTTCAGGGAAATCTGCTTGAAAAAGCGATGCAGGGTCAGCAAACCCTGCTGGGGAAATTGCTTTACCAGCAATATCTGGGGGGAAGGCAGGAGTATCTTAAAATGCTGCTGAACAACCGCGATCCCAATCAAATGGCACGCGACATCGTCTATTACGAATATATTGCCAGAAGCCGCGCGGTCTGGCTTCATACCTTGCGTGACAATCTGGATCAACTTCATGAAGTCACGACGCAAACCAAACAAAAGAGTGATGAAATTGCTTCACTACAAGCCGAGCAAAGTTCGCAAAGGCTCACCCTGGAAAAGGATAAAATCACGCATCAGCAGGTACTCCAGAAAATTGCCCTGCAACTTAAGCAGCAGCGTAATGAAATTGGTCGGTTGCAGCGCGATGAAAACAGTCTTGCCCAGTTGGTCGCAAAGCTCTCCCGGATACTGGCGCAACCGAAAAGCAAGAACCTGTTCAGCAATAATAACTTACCAGACAATCGCTTTGACGGTAGTCCTTTTGAGCGCCTCAAGGGCAAACTCGCACTACCAGTAAAAGGCACTGTCAGCAATAAATTTGGCGCTACACGACCCGATAGTACCGTGCAGTGGAAAGGTCTTTTTGTTAAAGCTCCGGCCAATCAGCCGGTCAAGGCGGTTGCAGCCGGACGGGTCGTTTTTGCGGATTGGTTGCGCGGATTCGGAAACCTGTTGATACTTGACCATGGCAAAGGCTACATGAGTTTGTATGGCAACAATGAAACCCTGTACAAACAGGTAGGGGATGTTTTACGCGGGGGTGACACTATTGCCGCTGTGGGCAATAGCGGCGGCAATGATGAATCCGGTTTATACTTCGAGCTTCGCCATGAAGGCCAACCCATGGATCCTATGAAGTGGATATCCAGGTAACAGGTTTAGCAGGCCAAATAGTTAGTGGAAGACAATATAGGGAACCTCTATTAATTCAAATTTCTAAGCCAGACAAGGCGCGAGTAAAAAATTGTGACGATGCATATATCAGATATGTTAGGAATAATTTTTTATGAGCAACGCAGTATGGCAACGAAATTTGAATTAATAGAGGTTCCCATAACTTGATGAGGTTTTAACATGCGTAGTCGTTTAAGAAGTCGCTTCGAAAAATTCGGTTTGGTTGGGCTGGGGCTGATTGCCGGAATTCTGGTCAGCCTGCATTTTTCTGCGGTTGCCGATAAAGAACCTGAAACGACTTTACCCGTCGATGAGTTACGTTCCTTCTCGGACGTGTTTGGCCGCATCAAGAGTGATTATGTCGAGCCGGTGGAAGACAAAAAGCTGATCGAAGGAGCCATCAACGGCATGTTAAGCAGCCTTGATCCCCATTCCGCTTATTTGAATGTGGAGGATTTCAAAGAATTGCAAGTCGGTACTCAAGGTGAATTTGGCGGATTGGGAATTGAGGTCGGCATGGAGGATGGGCTAGTTAAAGTCGTTTCCCCGATCGAAGATTCACCTGCATTCCAAGCCGGTATCAAGAGCGGAGATCTGATCATCAAGCTCGACGACACTCTGGTAAAAGGCCTGTCCCTGAATGATGCTGTCAAACGGATGCGCGGCAAAGCGGGCAGTAAAATTACTTTGACTATCCTCCGCAAAAATGAAACCAAACCGCTGGTTTTCACTTTGTCCCGGGCGGTCATCAAGGTTAAAAGCATTAAAGCCAAACTCGTCGAACCGGGTTACGGTTTTGTCCGTATTACCCAGTTTCAGGAACACACCGGCGAAAATCTCGCCACCGCGCTGGATAGTCTGTACAAAGAAAACAAAGGTGATTTGAAAGGACTGGTGCTCGATTTACGCAACAATCCGGGCGGTCTGCTGACTGCCGCTGTGGGCGTATCTGCCGCTTTTCTGCCCAAGGATTCCTTGGTGGTTTACACCGAAGGCCGTACCGCCGATGCCAAAATGCGTTTGGTTGCCACTGCCGACGACTACCTTCGCGGAGATGGCAAGGTCGATTACCTGAAAAGCCTGCCTGCTGCAATCAAAGATGTGCCGCTGATCGTACTGGTCAATGGCGGCTCTGCATCCGCCTCGGAAATTGTTTCGGGTGCGTTGCAGGATCACAAACGAGCAGTCATTATGGGCACGCAGACGTTCGGCAAAGGATCCGTGCAAACGATCCTGCCGCTGACTGGAAATACCGCGATCAAGCTAACCACTGCGCGTTATTACACCCCCAGTGGCCGCTCAATTCAGGCCAAAGGCATTGTCCCGGACATCGCCGTGGAAGATCCGACAACCACTGCGCAGGAAAAGGCATTTCACTTGCGCGAAGCCGATCTTGAAAATCATCTGACCAATGATCGCCTGCCCGACGAAAAGGCTGACAGCACAAAACCGGTCTCTCCTGCCAAGGAAACGCCCTCGAAAATCAAGGAAAATGATGACGAGACTGACAAAATGGAACCAGTCGCATTTGGCGACAAAAAGGATTACCAGCTGAATCAAGCTTTAAACTTGTTAAAGGGTATGAACATCCTGAATAAAAAATAAGGTTTACCGGATCATGAAGATGGACGAAATTTCTACTGTCTTAGTTGATTTGTGTTCAAATGTCGCCCGAGTAAATTAAAACCGAACCCAGTGGAAAAAGTACGCCTTTCAAAATTGATGTCTGAACAAGGTCTGTGTTCGCGCCGCGAAGCAGATAGTTATATCGAGCGCGGCTGGGTATTGGTCGATGGGAAGCCGGTGACCGAACTAGGTACCAAAATTGATCCCGGCCAGCGCATTACGCTCAACCGTTCTGCACAAGCCCAGCAGCAGAAAGCGGTGACCATCCTGCTTAATAAGCCCATCGGCCTGGTTTCAGGACAGGCTGAAGATAATCACAAACCTGCCGTGTCACTGATTAATGCGTCATCGCGTTTCCCCGCCGACAAATCCCCCCTGCAATTTCATCCCACCCATCTGAAAGGCATTGCCCCGGCAGGCCGTTTGGATATTGACTCACAGGGATTGTTAGTACTCACTCAAGATGGTCGGGTTGCCAAACAGCTGATCGGTGAAAACTCCGCTGTTGACAAAGAATATCTGGTACGCGTTCAGGGCAAAATAGTTGGCAATGGCCTGCAGATGTTAAACCATGGACTGAAACTCGATGGCGAAGCACTCAAACCTGCAAAGGTCACTTGGCAGAATGACGACCAGTTGCGTTTTATCTTGCAGGAAGGCAAAAAACGCCAGATTCGCCGAATGTGTGAATTGGTTGGGTTAAAAGTAACCGGCCTCAAACGAGTGCGCATCGGCAAAGTCAGATTGGGCGACCTGCCTGTCGGCCAATGGCGATACTTGCGCGAGGATGAATCGTTTTAGAAGATCAGGGTAGATTTTGTACATGCATCAAAGCCTTGGAAAATGATTTCCATGCCAAGCCACCATGCGTGTGAACACCCTCTTCTGCGCTGTCCGTCATGATTTGCATCATCAGAGCGGCCAAACCAAACAATTCAATTTTCGCCTTCAACTGGTAATCATCATGGTGATGGCTGAATTGAGCCAAAGCTTCTTTGGAGTGAAACAGCGCTTCTCTGGCCAGTGCCTGGACTTGGGTTTCGTCCTCCCAATTAATTCCCAAGGCTAAGCCCAGACGAATAATTTGAGTCTCAATTTCAGAAGCTCCTTGAGAATCATGCAATAAATTAAATCCACTCATTTAACCGCTCCGAATAAAATTCTAAAAAATTTATAGATCAGGTAGCGCCAGCAAAATCTTTCGTACGGGTGCAGGAATTGCCGCTTGCAATGCATCATTGACATCCAGCCACATGTTACCCGGTTTCAGTTGACACTTGATTTTGCGTGGCAGTTTCACAATCAACGGTTTGATATTTAATTTGAAATGGGTAAAAGTGTGTGCAAATTTTGGCAAAGCAATTGAATCAGCCACTTCGAAACCATATTGCTGCGCGCAGAAAACACTAACATCTTGTCCTTCCTCCAGTTGGGGTAGACACCATAAACCGCCCCAAATTCCGCTACCAGGCCGCTTTTCCATCAAAATATCCGAACCATTCAGCAGCAGCAAGAAAGTGCTATGCTTTTCGGGCTTCGATTTGTGCGGGCGCGGAGTCGGCAGGATTGCGACAAATCCCTGATTGTACGCCGCACAATCACTTCGCAATGGACAGGCTTTACATCCTGGGTTACTGCGGGTGCATAACTGAGCCCCCAAATCCATTAAGCCCTGAGTGTAGGTTGAGATTTCTATGCCTACACTTCCTTTGCCCCTTGAGGATATAATATTTTCCGGTGGCAATAATTCTTCAGCCAAGTGCCAAAGATGCTCCTCGATTTTCTTATCCCCAGTGTAACCTTCGATCGCACAATAGCGTGCCAGGACACGCTTGACATTACCATCCAGAATTGCATGTCTTTGATGGAAAGCCAGGGCACTGATCGCAGCGGCTGTTGAACGGCCTATGCCCGGCAACGCAACGATGTCGTCAATATTGCATGGGAATTTTCCATCATGCTGCTGCATGATAATCTGTGCCGTGCGAAACAAGCTTCGTGCACGCGAGTAATAGCCCAATCCACTCCAATAAGAAAGCACCTCATCTTCACTGGAAGCTGCCAGTGTTGCAATATCCGGAAAACGTGCAACTAAACGTTGATAATACGGAATAACGGTTACGACTTGCGTCTGTTGCAGCATGATCTCTGACAGCCAAACGTGATAGGCATCGGCACCCTGCCACGGCAAGTCGTGGCGACCATGCTTGCGTTGCCAATTAATAACGCGCGTTGAAAATGTTTTCATGAGTGGCTTTACTTCCAATGAGCCCGTTTATATACTGGGGCATATACACAAATTAGTAAACCCATGCCACAACCTTCTTCCCTTGCCCCGGCCGAATTTGTTTCCTGGTTTCGTTCGGTGGCACCTTACATCAATGCGTTCAGAGGCCGTACCTTTGTAGTGGCTTTCGGCGGCGAAGTCGTTGCCGATGGTAAATTCGTCGAACTGACCCATGATCTTAACCTGCTTGCCAGTCTGGGAGTTCACTTGGTGCTGGTACATGGCGCACGCCCGCAAATCGAACAGCACTTGTCCTGCAATCGTATTGAAGATCACTATCACAATAACATCCGCCTGACCGATTCGGAAACCATGCTGTGTGTCAAAGAGGCAGTGGGCCGGGTGCGGTTTGAAATTGAAGCGCTTCTTTCCATGGGACTGGTTAATTCCCCGATGGCTAATGCCGACATTCGGGTAGCCGGTGGAAACTTCATCACTGCCCAGCCGATCGGTATCATTAACGGCGTGGATCTGTTGCATACCGGCAAAGTGCGCAAGCTGGATATTGCCGCCATCAAAGATCGACTTGAATTCAATGAGGTGGTGTTGCTTTCGCCGCTCGGATATTCACCCACCGGTGAAGTGTTCAACCTCACTCTGGAAGATGTCGCAACAGAAACCGCCATAGCGCTGGATGCGGATAAACTGGTTTTCCTGATGGATCACGATGGCGTACATAACTCAAAGGGCAAATTATTAAGCGAATTAACGGTCGCCGATGCCAGAAAGTTAATTGCCGGAAAACGCACGTTACCAGATGATGTGAATCTCTATCTACCTTGTGCAATACACGCTTGCGAAGAAGGTGTGGCGCGCACACATTTGATCAGTCGCCATGTCGATGGTGCAATATTGCAGGAACTGTTTTCCGACATTGGCATCGGCAGCATGGTGGTGGAAAGCACGCTTAACACGCTGCGCGACGCTACCATCAAAGATGTAGGTGCCATTCTCAAACTGTTGCAGCCACTCGAAAATGACGGAACACTGGTACGACGCAGCCGCGAATTGCTGGAACGTGAAATTGATCGTTTCGTAGTGCTTGAGCACGGTCACCGTATTATCGGTTGCGCTGCGTTATATCCCTTTGCTGACGAAAAGGCTGCCGAATTGGCTTGCCTCGCTGTTCAACCCGGTACCCGTCGTAGCGGCTATGGGGATGCATTGCTCAAACACATTACGGCCGAGGCCCAAGCACAGGGTCTGCTTAAATTGTTTGTGCTGACCACGCGTACAGCCCATTGGTTCATCGAGCGCGGTTTTAAGGAAGCCGATATCGGACACTTACCCGCGCAGAAGAAAACTTTATACAACTATCAGCGAAAATCTAAGGTTTTTGTAAAATTTTTGTAACAATCAAAATTTATACTGGAGAATTAATCATGGCAAAAATGGTACATTGTGTAAAACTCGGTCGCGAAGCGGAAGGTCTCGATCGCTTACCTTATCCCGGTCCTTTGGGTCAGCGTATTTTCGAAAATGTATCAAAAGAGGCCTGGCAAGGCTGGATTCGTTTCCAAACTATGTTGGTCAATGAAAACCGTCTTAATCTTGCTGATGCACAAGCACGGAAATATTTGGCCGGGCAAATGGAGAACTACTTTTTCGGCGACGGAACGCAAATGCCCGAGGGCTACGTACCACAAAAATAATCAAACAGGGTATCCGCAACGTGGTCAAAAAATTTCCCGCACAATATTTTCTTAACCGCGAACTGAGTCAACTGGAATTCAACCGGCGTGTATTGGCACAGGCGGAGGATACCAGCGTGCCTTTACTGGAAAGACTAAAGTACCTGTGTATCGTCAGCAGCAACCTGGATGAATTTTTTGAAATTCGCGTAGCAGGGCTGAAAGAACAACTGACACTTTCCGGAGTTCCCGCCGGAGCAGACGGTATGGATGCGCGGCAAACTCTCAAACTGGTGCGCGAACAAGCACACCAGATTATTTCTGAGCAATACAAGGTACTCAACGACGATCTTTTCCCGGCTTTGGAAAATGAGGGAATTCGTTTCCTCCGCCGTACGCATTGGAACGATTTGCAGCGCGCATGGGTAAGGGAATTTTTCTTCAACGAAGTGATGCCCGTGCTCACCCCGATTGGTCTTGATCCGTCGCACCCTTTCCCCCGTGTACTAAACAAGAGTCTTAACTTCGCTGTTGAATTACAGGGCAAGGATGCCTTCGGGCGTAATTCTACCAAGGCCATTGTTCAAGCACCCCGCGTGCTGCCGCGTACCATTCCGCTGCCCCCGGAAGTAGCCGGTTGCGCGCACGGTTTCGTTTTCCTGTCTTCCATTTTGCATGCGCATGTCGGCGAGCTATTCGGCGGCATGGAAGTATTGAGCTGTCACCAGTTTCGAGTTACCCGTAACAGCAACCTGTTTGTTGACGATGAAGAAGTCAAGAATCTGCGAACCAGTCTGCAAGGTGAATTACCCCAGCGCCACTTTGGCAATGCTGTCCGCCTTGAAGTTACCGACAATTGCGCGCCCGCAGTAGCGGATTATTTACTTAAGCAATTCGAACTGGGGCCGGACGATTTGTACCGTGTAGACGGCCCGGTCAATCTGGTGCGCTTAATGGGCATCCCCGGCCAAGTGGCTCGCGAGGACCTGAAATTTCCAGAGTTTGCCCCCGGTGTACCCTCTGTGCTGCAAAAGAAAGGCGCGGATATGTTTAAAGTGATCCGCAAGGGGGATATTTTGCTGCATCACCCCTACCAGTCTTTCAAACCGGTGATTGATTTTATCAATCAAGCCTCGGTCGATCCCAGGGTGGTTGCCATCAAGCAAACGGTGTACCGTACCGGTGTCGATTCCGAACTGATGGAAGCATTAATCAAGGCCACCCGTCTTGGTAAGGAAGTTACCGTCGTGGTTGAACTGCTTGCCCGCTTCGACGAGGAAGCCAACATCAATTGGGCCAGCAAGCTGGAAGAAGTCGGTGCACATGTCGTGTATGGTGTGGTTGGCCACAAGACGCACGCTAAAATGCTGATGGTCGTTCGGCGCGAGGAAGATAAGCTCCGCCGCTATGTGCATTTGGGTACCGGTAACTACCATCCTCGTACAGCGCGGCTTTACACTGATTTTGGCCTGTTCACCGCCAACGAGGAAATTTGTGCGGACGTCAATGAGGTATTCGGACAACTTACCAGCTTGGGCAAAGCGGGAAAACTGACCCACCTTTGGCAATCCCCTTTTTCTCTGCATGGCCAAGTGCTGAATTCTATCTACAACGAAACCAAAATCGCCCAAGAAGGCAAGCCCGCGCACATTATTGCCAAGATGAATTCCCTGCTGGAACCGGAAACCATTATGGCTTTGTATGAAGCCTCTCAGGCAGGTGTGAAGATAGACCTCATTGTGCGAGGAGTGTGCGCGCTGCGTCCCGGCGTGCCGGGTCTGTCTGACAATATCCGTGTGCGTTCGATTATCGGGCGCTTTCTGGAACACACCCGCATCTTTTACTTCCGCAATAATCTCGTCCATGATGTTTATCTCTCCAGCGCTGACTGGATGGATCGCAACTTTTTCCGTCGCATCGAAGTGTGCTTCCCTGTGCTCGATAAAAAATTAAAGAAAAGAGTGATCGAAGAAGGACTCAAGATTTACTTGCTGGACAACTATCAGGCATGCGAGATGGATGCGGATGGACAATACCGTCGCAAGACCCCGCGCCGCGCCGCGCCGATGTGTGCGCAGAACATGCTGTTGCAGGAACTTGCGGGTCAGCACGTTGCACATAGTTAATTTCGTTAAGTCGTCTTTTCGACAAAGCTATCAAGCAAGCTCTCTACTTCCTTGCTGTAAAGATATGAAACAAATGTGACATAATCCGTATATCAGGTATATGCTTCGTTCTGAATTGTAATATTCTGGTGCGGGAGGAGTTTATGGAGCTGATATTATGGCGCCATGCGGAAGCTGAAGATGGAATCCATGATATGGAACGCCGGTTGACTTCAAAAGGTTTCAAGCAAGCTGACAAAATGGCTTCCTTTCTGCGTCCACATCTTCCCCAAGACTTAAACATTCTTGTCAGCCCTGCGGTTCGTGCCCAGCAAACTGCTCAAGCTCTCAATAAAAGTTTCACCACGGATCCCTTGCTCGCCCCCGAATCATCCCCTCAAGCAATACTGGAAGCATCCGGCTGGCTACAACCAGGTAAACGCTGTGTTTTGATTGTCGGCCATCAACCCACTCTCGGTGAAGTTGCGGCATGGTTGATGACTGGCAAACCCGGATACCAAAGCTTCAAAAAGGGTGCAGTTTGGTGGTTCAGTCGCAGCGATGCACAAAAAAATGCCGACACAACCCTGCGCCTGGTCATTGCGCCGGACTTTCTTTAGGAAATACACCATGTTTGAATCTGCAGAACTCGGGCATAAAATAGACAAAGCCACCTACGATACCGAAGTACCCAAACTTCGCGAGGCATTACTGGATGCCCAATTTGAGCTGGCGCAGAAAGCCAAATTTCCGGTCATTATTTTAATCGGCGGAATAGATGGGGCAGGGCGGGGCGAGACTGTCAATCTGCTTAACGAGTGGCTGGACCCCCGATTCGTGCAGACCCAAGGAATGGGTGAGCCATCCGATGAAGAACTGGACCGGCCCATGATGTGGAGATTCTGGCGTGCCTTACCTCCCAAGGGCAGAATTGGAGTCTTTCTAGGTTCCTGGTATACCTGGCCGATACTCAGCCGAGTCCATGGTTCGACCAATGTGGCTCAACTCGACCAGAGTTTAGAGCGGGCAAAACGCATGGAAAAAATGCTTACCGATGAAGGTGCCCTGATCATTAAATTCTGGCTGCACTTATCCAAGGAAAAACAGGAATCCCGTCTCAAGTTGCTGGAAAAAAATCCCAAGACCCGCTGGCGCGTCACCAAACGCGACTGGGAGCATTACAAGCTCTATAACAAATTTCTCACGGTACATGAAAGTGTTATTCGTCATACCAGCACGGCTGAAGCTCCATGGTTGATTGTCGAGGGAGCCGATGCCCGCTACCGGGGACTGACCGTAGGCAAAGTGGTCCTCGATTCGATTCGTAAACGGCTTAACGAAGATAGCAAGAAAAAGGCTGCCCCGGAATTCCATGCTCCCCCGTTATTACCTTCTATAGATAATATGCATATCTTGAAGGCTATTGACCTCACGCAGAAGATTGAAAAAAAGAAATTCACGGAAGATCTGGAAAAATACCAGGGCAAACTTGCCCTACTGACGCGGAATCCGCTATTCAAAGATATTACCGTTTTAGCCGTTTTTGAAGGGAACGATGCCGCAGGTAAAGGCGGAAGCATCCGGCGGATTACCAGCGCGGTTGATGCCCGACAATATCAGGTTGTGCCCATTGCAGCACCGACCGAGGAAGAGCGTGCACAACCTTATCTGTGGCGCTTCTGGCGACATATTCCTCGCAAGGGTCGCATGACGATTTTTGACCGGTCATGGTATGGACGTGTACTGGTTGAAAGGGTGGAAGGATTTTGCTCGACAGGCGACTGGATGCGCGCCTATCAAGAAATTAATGACTTCGAGGCACAGCTAGTACGCCATAACATCGTGGTCGTCAAATTCTGGTTGGCCATCAGCAAGGATGAGCAATTGCGTCGCTTCGAAGAACGTAAAACAACCGGCTTCAAACGTTTTAAAATTACCGAAGAAGACTGGCGTAACCGTGATAAATGGGAATCTTACGAGCACGCAATCTGCGACATGGTAGATCGAACCAGTACTGAAATTGCTCCGTGGACACTGGTTGAAGCCAACGACAAGAATTTTGCCCGGATCAAAATTCTGAAAACCTTGTGCCGCCGTATTGAATCGGCGATGGATAAGCAGAAATAAATCGTTCCTGATCTTAGAATATAGAAAGGGAAACCACTGTTGCCCGCCCAATCTGATGCGCATATACTACACGCATCTTGAATGGAGGTAACATGACAGCACTACATTTTGATGTTTCTGCTCCGAAAAAGGCCACCAATCTCAGCATTAATGCAGACTTGCTAAGACAGGCCAAGGAACTTAACATTAATCTTTCACAAACCCTGGAGCAACATTTGGCCGAGATCGTGCGAAAGGCGAAACGTCAGCAATGGTTGGAGGAAAATCAGGAAGCTCTGGAAATGCACAACCGGCGCGTTGAAACCAATGGTGTATTCAGTGACGGGCTAAGGCAATTTTAATGGCTCAATTTGACGTTTATCTCAATCCAAACCCTGCCTCCCGCAACATCATTCCCTATTTACTCGACGTACAGGCTGACCTGCTGGATACGTTAACCACCCGCGTGGTGGCACCTTTGGTGCTGGCTGACCAGATGGTTTTAGCCGCCGCACTGCTACATCCGCAATTCAAAATCAAGGGCTTGGATGTGGTTATGTCGACTGCTGAATTGGCTGGATTATCTATTCGTTTAATGGGGGATAGGGTGACATCTCTTAAAGAAAAACGAAGTGAAATTATTGCTGCACTGGATTTATTGTTCACCGGCATTTGACTCTGTGCAGCAACCAGTCCGCCCCATGATAAAATTAGAACTTGATTTTTAAGTTCAACACTATGCCCCACCTCATTGAAAAACTGCTTCAGCAACGCATCCTGATTCTGGATGGTGCCATGGGTACCATGATTCAGCGCCATAAACTAAGCGAAGCACATTATCGCGGCACAGAATTGTATGGCGATTTTAACGGTGCAAGGAAATGCTTTGCCGATCATCCTATCGATGTAAAAGGTTGCAATGATTTGCTGCTACTGACCCAGCCTCATGTGGTCGGAGGCATTCATCGCCAGTATCTGGAAGCGGGTGCGGATATATTGGAAACCTGCACGTTCAATTCCACGTCCATCTCCATGGAAGACTATGGGATGGCTCATCTGGTGTATGAATTGAATGTTGCCGGGGCCAAACTGGCACGGGACTTATGCAATGAGTTTTCCACTCCGGACAAACCCCGGTTTGTTGCCGGCGTGCTCGGTCCGACCGGACGTACAGCCTCCATTTCACCGGATGTAAATGATCCCGGGGCACGCAATGTCACTTTTGACATCCTGGTAGAAAGTTACACTGAAGCGATACGCGGTTTGCTTGATGGCGGCGCGGATATCCTGATGGTTGAAACCATCTTCGACACACTGAATGCCAAAGCGGCATTATTTGCCATCGACCAATATTTTGAACGGCACTCAGTTCGCGTGCCCATCATGATTTCCGGCACGATTACCGATGCGTCTGGGCGCACACTGTCTGGGCAAACCACGGAAGCATTCTGGAATTCCTTGAGCCATGCGCGCCCGTTATCGATCGGCTTGAATTGCGCGCTGGGTGCGGAGTTGATGCGGCCTTATATTGAGGATTTAGCGCGCATAGCCACTTGCTATGTGAGCGCCCACCCGAATGCCGGATTACCTAATCCGCTGGCCGAAACCGGCTACGATGAATTACCGGAAACCACCGCGAGATTGGTGAAAGAATTTGCTACCAGCGGATTTCTCAATATCGCGGGAGGATGCTGCGGCACCTCACCCGCGCATATCAAAGCCATCGCCGAGGCGCTTAAGGACGTGCCACCGCGTCGCCTGCCTGAACTGGAAAAGAAATGCCGCTTATCCGGGTTGGAGCCGTTCAACATTGTCGACGACGCATTGTTTGTCAATGTGGGTGAGCGTGCCAATGTAACGGGTTCGGCAAAATTCAAGCGGTTGATTCTGGAAAACAAGTACGACGAAGCACTTGAAGTTGCCAAGCAGCAGGTTGAAACCGGGGCACAGGTCATTGACGTCAACATGGATGAGGCGATGCTGGATGGCGAAGCTGCCATGGTCAAATTCCTTAACCTGATTGCCTCGGAACCGGACATTTCCAAAGTGCCGCTGATGATTGACTCTTCCAAATGGAGCATCATTGAAGCGGGATTAAAGTGCGTGCAGGGCAAATCCATCGTTAATTCGATCTCGCTGAAAGAGGGTGAGGAGAACTTTATCAAGTACGCCACACTGGTACGCCGTTATGGCGCGGCAGCCGTGGTAATGGCTTTTGATGAACAGGGTCAGGCGGACACTTACCAAAGAAAGACGGAAATTTGTCGGCGAAGCTATGACATTCTGGTGAACAAAGTTGGCTTCCCGCCCGAGGATATTATTTTTGATCCTAATATTTTTGCAATTGCGACCGGGATTGAAGAACACAATAATTACGCGGTGGATTTTATTGAAGCCACTGCGTGGATAAGAAAAAATCTCGCGTTTGCCAAAATTTCCGGTGGCGTATCTAACGTTTCGTTTTCTTTCCGGGGCAACGAGCCGATGCGCGAAGCGATTCACACCGTCTTCCTGTATCACGCTATCAAGGCCGGAATGAACATGGGGATCGTTAACGCCGGTCAACTTGGCGTATACGAAGAAATTCCGCGTGATTTGCGGAATGCCGTGGAAGACGTGGTGCTCAACCGTAGCCCCGAATCGGGCGAAAAGCTAGTCAAGATGGCTGAATCAGTGAAGGGCGGTGGTAAAGAACAAATCGAAGACCTTGAGTGGCGCAAAGGAACGGTACAAGAGCGACTCACTCATGCGTTGGTGCGTGGCATCACTACCTTTATCATTGAGGACACGGAAGAGGCGCGCTTGCAAACCAAATTTCCGGTCGAGGTGATCGAAGGTCCGCTGATGACCGGTATGAATGTAGTCGGAGACTTGTTCGGCGCGGGCAAAATGTTTTTGCCGCAAGTGGTTAAATCGGCCCGTGTGATGAAGCAGGCCGTGGCGCATCTTGTGCCTTTTATCGAGGCGGAAAAATTGCGTTCGGGCAATACCAGCGCCAAGGGCAAAATTGTCATGGCGACGGTAAAGGGCGATGTGCACGACATTGGAAAAAACATTGTCACGGTCGTGCTGCAATGCAATAACTTTGAAGTCGTCAACATGGGTGTGATGGTGCCGTGCCAGCAAATACTCGACACTGCACGTGAGCACAATGCCGACATAATTGGTTTATCCGGCCTGATTACCCCGTCACTGGAAGAAATGGCGCATGTCGCCAAAGAAATGGAACGACAGGGTTTCACCATACCTTTAATGATTGGCGGTGCAACTACCTCCCGTGTGCACACTGCTGTCAAAATTGAACCCAATTATCCAAGTGGCGCAACGGTGTATGTAACGGATGCTTCACGTGCCGTTGGAGTATGCTGCAACCTGCTGAGTGAAACACTTAGAGATAGCTATGTTGCGGATATCAAGAATGACTATGCTCAAGCTCGTGAACTGCATGCCGGTAAAAAGGGGCAGGGGGCACACTACACCTTGGCTCAAGCTCGTGAACATGGCTTTAACACTGACTGGAATCAATACACCCCTCCTAAACCGAAGTTTCTCGGCGTAAAAGAGTTGCGTGATTATTCTTTGCTGGAAATCAGCCAATACATTGACTGGTCGCCTTTTTTCCAAGCCTGGGAATTAGCCGGACGCTATCCTAAAATTTTGCAGGACGAGGTTGTGGGTGACGAAGCACGCAAGTTGTTTGCAGATGCTCAAATGATGCTCAAACAAATTATTGACGGGCAGTGGCTCACGGCCCATGCCGTATTCGGCCTATTTCCCGCCAATACGGTTGGCAGCGATGACATTGAAATCTACACCGATGAATCCCGCACGACCGTGGCGATGACCTGGCATAACTTGCGCCAGCAAACTCTTAAACCGTTGGATAAGCCCAACCTTTGTCTCGCCGATTATATTGCCCCCGTTGACACAGGGGTGGCTGATTACATAGGTGCATTTGCCGTCACTACTGGTATTGGCATTGATGCTCGCGTGGCAGAATTTGAAAATCAAAATGATGACTATAGCGCAATTATGCTTAAAGCCTTGACTGACCGTCTTGCCGAAGCGTTTGCTGAATTACTGCACGCACGCGTGCGCCGTGAGTTTTGGGGCTACGCAGCGGATGAGCAATTAAATAATAATGCTCTTATTGAAGAAAAATATCGCGGCATTCGTCCCGCTCCCGGCTATCCGGCTTGCCCGGAACATAGTGAAAAGGGCCCATTGTTTGACTTGCTTGATGCCCCTAACAAAGCTGACATCACACTGACCGAAAGCTTTGCCATGTTGCCCACAGCGGCTGTGAGCGGTTTTTATTTTTCACATCCCCAATCTCAATATTTTGCCACCGCTAAACTAGACAAGGACCAAGTCGAAGATTATGCCAGGCGCAAGGGTTGGAGCTTGCAAGAAGCTGAACGCTGGTTGGCACCTGTGTTGAATTATTAAATTCGTTCGCCATGTATTCTTATGTGGGTATGCTCCTTAAAACGCACAGTATGTAATAATCCCATTTTTTCGGAGACTGCGAATGAAACCCCTTATTTTTTTACCCCTGGCTTTACTTTTATCTGCCAGTATTATTTCAACCACCGCTTGTTCCGAACAGGCGAGTACACCCACATCAACCATGGAGAAAAGCAAAGTGACTGAACTGATTAAAACTGATATTAAACTAGGTGAAGGCAAAGAAGCGAGCGCCGGGCATGATGTTTCTGTGCATTATACCGGCTGGCTTTACGACGAAAGTGCTCCGGATCACAAAGGTACCAAATTTGATAGCTCTCGTGACCGTGGCGACCCATTTGAATTTCCACTCGGTGCAGGCCATGTTATTAAAGGTTGGGATCAGGGCGTTGACGGAATGAAAGTCGGCGGTCAGCGCACTCTGACCATTCCGGCTTCACTTGGTTATGGCGCACGTGGTGCTGGCGGTGTCATTCCTCCGAATGCTACGCTTGTTTTTGACGTAGAGTTATTGGCAGTTCATTGAACTTAGATTTTATGGATTTAAAGCAGTCAGATTGACTCGGTTCAGTAATATTTCGCATAGATGAATCAAATTTCGAATCCACTTTTGGTGACTGTGTTGATGCTTGCAGTCTCCAACTTGTTTATGACTTTTGCGTGGTATGGTCATCTTAAAAATTTGTCCAGTTCGCCTTGGTATATTGCTGCTCTTATTAGTTGGGGAATAGCTTTTTTTGAGTACCTGTTACAAGTTCCTGCTAACCGTATCGGCTATACTGCTTTAAACCTTGGCCAGTTAAAAATATTGCAAGAGGTCATAACGCTGACGATATTTGTTCCTTTTGCCGTGTTTTATATGGATCAACCACTTAAACTGGATTATCTGTATGCAGCTCTGTGTTTGATGGGAGCGGTTTTCTTTATTTTTCGCAGTACCTAGTTTTTGAATTTACCTGGAATCAATTTATGCATTGCCCGATCTGTTCTACTGAAATGCAATCTGATTCAATTAGCTGCGAAACATGTGGTGCAACTCGCCTCACTCAACGTACCCCACTTGGCGTTTTGGTTGGTTGGCTTGGACTTACCATGCTGTTACTTTCTCTTATGATGGCGTTGTTTCTTCTGGCACTGGTTATATTTGGCCATGATTTATCTGGATTCCCATGGGCAGCTCAAATTTCAGGTTTCCTTGCCGCTGTAGGAATGTTGTATTACTCCAAGTCTACCTTACATGCTACCTGGGTACGTCGTGATAATTAATCTTCTATGAGTAAAAATAATACGCCCTCAATTCATATCCTTGGTATTTGCGGTACCTTTATGGGGGGGATTGCTGTTCTTGCCAAACAGGCAGGTTACCGGGTAACCGGTTGCGATGCTGGTGTCTATCCACCGATGAGTACTCAGCTCGAATCTCTGGGTATCGATTTAATTGAAGGTTTTGCTGTTGAACAGCTTGCCCTTCAGCCCGATGTTTTTGTGATCGGCAATGTTGTTTCAAGAGGAAATCCTCTTATGGAGGAAATTCTAAATCGTAATCTACCTTATATTTCCGGACCTCAATGGCTTGCTCAAAATCTACTCCATGATAAATGGGTTTTGGCAGTTGCAGGTACTCATGGCAAGACTACCACTACTTCCATGTTGGCGTGGATTCTTGACTACGCTGGCCTCAACCCCGGCTTTCTTATTGGTGGTGTCCCGCAAAACTTTGGGGTTTCTGCTCGCCTTACCGATTCATCTTTCTTTGCAATTGAAGCTGATGAATATGACACCGCTTTTTTCGACAAACGTTCTAAATTTGTACACTATCACCCCAAAACCGCTGTCTTGAATAATCTTGAATTTGATCACGCTGATATATTTCCTGATCTTGCTGCTATTGAAACTCAATTTCACCATTTATTACGTACAGTGCCTGGCAATGGTCTCGTTATTTACAATGATCGTGAACAGTCTCTTACACGCGTCCTTAATCGTGGTTGCTGGACTCCAGTTGAATTTTTCGGTTCTAACACGGGCTGGAATATTGATGACAATAATAACATCACGTTGAACGGTATTTCTCAAGGCAAGCTAGTCTGGGATTTAATGGGTCAGCACAACAGTATGAATGCTCTTGCTGCTTTGGCTGCAGCCCGTCATGTTGGTGTATCTGTCTCGTTGGGTTTATCTGCGCTTGCAGACTTTAAAAATGTAAAGCGGCGGATGGAAGTACTGGGCATTGTTAATGGCATCACTGTATATGATGATTTTGCGCATCATCCTACGGCTATCTCCACCACCGTTGCCGGTTTGCGGCGTAGGGTTGGCAATGCTCGTATTTTGGCTGTCTTAGAGCCTCGATCCAATACTATGAAACTGGGCGTCATGAAAAGTGCTTTGTCTAGTAGCTTGACTGATGCTGACAAAGTTTTTTGCTATGGAGCTAATCTAGGTTGGGATGCTGCTGAAGCGTTGGCACCGATGGGTGATAAAGCCATTGTCAAAAATGATTTGAATGAACTCACTGCTGCAATTACTTCCTGTGCATCGCCTGGTGATCATATACTGGTAATGAGTAACGGGGGATTCGGTGGAATACATAATATGTTATTAAACCAACTGTCATAAAATAGCTTTTTGAGTGATCGCTATCTATTGTCCCTTGTAATAGTAAAAGGCAGCTTGCGCTGCCTTTTTAATTATGAACAGTTACTAACTCCGCACTTTTACTTGCGTAATTTTTGGATCGCATGCAACTGTGCTACCGCTTCGATCAGTTCAGCTTGGGCTTGAGCATAGTCCACATCAGAAGCACGATTTCTCATTGCCTCTTCTGCTGCACGCTTAGCCTCAATTGCCCTTCCCTCATCCAGATCAACACCGCGAATAGCTGTATCTGCCAGAATTGTAATCAGATTAGGTTGCACTTCCAACATTCCACCCGAAACATAAATGAGCTCTTCCTCATCTTGATTCGGCAACTTGAGACGAACCGAGCCAGGCTTAATGCGGGTAAGCAACGGTGCATGGCGAGGATAAATTCCTAGCTCGCCCATTTCTCCAGGTGCAATTACAACCTCTGCCAATCCAGAAAACATGGATTTTTCAGCACTTACTACATCTACATGTACAGTTGATGCCATGTTATTACACCTTGTTCGTTTCTTGGCCTGTTAACTTTTACAGGGTCTTGGCTTTCTCAACGGCTTCTTCGATACCGCCCACCATATAGAACGCTTGTTCAGGCAGATGGTCATAGTCGCCATTTACAATACCCTTGAAACCCTTGATGGTTTCCTTGAGCGTGACATACTTGCCTGGGCTACCGGTAAACACTTCAGCCACGTGGAATGGTTGAGACAGAAAGCGCTGTATCTTACGAGCACGAGCCACAGCCAGTTTATCTTCCGGTGCCAATTCATCCATACCCAGAATCGCGATAATATCGCGCAATTCTTTGTACCGTTGCAGGGTTTGTTGTACACCGCGTGCAACGTTGTAATGCTCTTCACCTACCACCAATGGATCGAGTTGGCGCGAGGTTGAGTCCAGAGGATCAACTGCAGGGTAAATACCCAGCGATGCAATATCGCGCGACAACACAACTGTAGAGTCAAGATGCAAGAAGGTGGTTGCAGGTGAAGGATCGGTCAAGTCATCCGCAGGAACGTACACAGCCTGAATGGATGTAATCGAGCCCACTTTGGTTGAGGTGATGCGCTCTTGCAAGCGACCCATTTCTTCAGCCAGTGTAGGTTGATATCCCACGGCGGAAGGCATACGACCCAGCAGAGCCGATACTTCAGTTCCGGCCAATGTATAACGATAGATATTATCAACGAAGAACAGAATATCGCGGCCTTCGTCACGAAATTTTTCCGCCATGGTCAAACCGGACAGAGCTACGCGCAGACGGTTACCGGGCGGCTCGTTCATTTGACCGAACACCATCGCAACTTTATCCAGCACGTTGGAATCTTTCATTTCATGGTAAAAGTCATTCCCTTCACGTGTCCGCTCACCCACACCGGCAAACACTGACAATCCGCTGTGCTGCTTGGCGATGTTATTGATGAGTTCCATCATGTTCACGGTTTTACCCACACCCGCGCCACCGAACAGACCCACTTTACCACCCTTGGCGAATGGGCATACCAAGTCAATCACTTTGATTCCTGTTTCAAGCAGGTCAACTGAGGGAGACAATTCATCAAATCTTGGAGCCTTGGCGTGAATCGAACGACGTTCATCGCATGCCACTTCACCTGCCTCATCAATCGGGCGGCCCAAAACGTCCATGATACGACCCAAGGTGCCGTGACCTACAGGAACAGTAATTGTGTTCCCAGTATTAGTTACCAGCATGCCGCGACGCAGACCATCAGAGGAACCCATGGCAATTGTTCTAACAACACCGTCGCCCACCTGTTGTTGAACTTCGAGTGTCAAACCCTTTTCAGCAACCGATGTTTCATCGCCGGGTACTATCAGAGCATCGTAAACTTTGGGTATGGAATCGCGTGGAAATTCAACGTCTACCACCGCACCGATACACTGAACAATTCTTCCTTGACTCATTTTGAGGTTCCCCATCTAATTCTAAATTGGCTAATCTAAATTGACTCTTTAAACCGCTGCTGCACCGCCGACGATTTCTGAAATTTCTTTGGTAATTGCAGCCTGACGTGCTTTGTTGTAAACCAGTTTAAGTTCACCAATAACACTTTTCGCATTATCGGAAGCGGCTTTCATTGCGACCATCCGTGCACTTTGCTCGGACGCCTGATTTTCAGTCACCGCGCTGTATACCAGCGATTCAACGTAGCGTACGAGCAATTCATCCACCACCGCTTTGGCATCAGGTTCATAAATATAATCCCATGCCACACCATTGGTTGTTTCCAGACTTTCTCCGGTTAGCGGCAACACTTGCTCGATGGTAGGCTCTTGCTTCATTGTATTCACAAAGCCGTTGTAGCTCAGATAAACAGCGTCTATTTCTCCAGCCACATATGAATCCAGCATTACCTTGACTGCACCGATCAATTTCTCAATGTGGGGGGTATCGCCCAAACCAATCAGATGTGATTTCACGTTTGCACCGATGCGGGACATAAATCCAAATCCCTTGTTACCGATTGCGCACACGTTAATACCTTGTCCCTGTCCTTCCCATTCTTTCATGCGTCCAACCACGAGGCGCAGTATGTTGGTGTTTAGACCACCGCACAGACCTTTGTCCGAGGTAATAATAATCACACCTACATTTTTGATGGTTTCACGCTTGACCAAAAAAGGGTGTTTATATTCGGGATTGGCTCGTGAAAGGTGAGCAGCAACTTGACGAATCTTCTCCGCGTAGGGACGTGCAGCACGCATCCGTTCCTGCGCTTTTCGCATTTTGGATGCCGCCACCATTTCCATCGCACGCGTGATCTTGCGCGTATTCTCAACGCTCTTGATTTTGGTGCGTATTTCTTTGCTACCCGCCATTATTAGGCTCCAGCTTATAATCCACTATCAGGCGACCAAGTACATGGTTGCTTAGTAGTACGATTAGTTGTTTTATCAGTAAACAGCAGTCGACTTAAAGGTCTCAATTGCTGCGGACAAAATCTTTTCATTGTCACCGGACAGTTCTTTACTAGATTCAACTGCATCCAGTAAATCTTTGTGGTTTGATTTTATAAAGGCTTGCAATGCAGATTCAAATGCGAGAACTTTGTTCACTGCAATGCCGTCAAACGAGCCTTTATTGATTGCAAATAGTGTCACTGACATTTCAGCTACTGACATGGGTGCATACTGTGCTTGCTTCATAAGCTCCATAACCAGACGGCCACGTTCCAATTGCTTGCGAGTAGCTTCATCCAAATCCGATGCGAACTGAGCGAACGCTGCCAATTCACGATATTGAGCCAGTGCCAGACGAACACCGCCGCCGAGCTTTTTGATAACTTTGGTCTGTGCTGCGCCCCCCACGCGGGAAACTGAAATACCGGCGTTGATCGCGGGACGGATACCGGAGTTAAACAAATCTGTCTCAAGGAAGATCTGACCATCGGTAATCGAAATCACGTTGGTTGGAACGAAGGCCGATACGTCACCAGCTGCTGTTTCAATAATAGGTAGAGCAGTTAATGAACCTGTCTTGCCTTTAACTTCACCGTTGGTGAATTTTTCAACATAGACTTCGTTAACTCGTGCCGCACGTTCCAGCAGACGGGAGTGCAGGTAGAACACATCGCCGGGGTAAGCTTCGCGACCAGGTGGGCGGCGCAGCAGCAACGAAATTTGGCGGTACGCCCAAGCTTGTTTGGTCAAGTCATCGTAAACAATCAAGGCATCCTGTCCGCGGTCGCGGTAGTATTCACCCATGGTACAACCCGCATACGGTGCAAGGAATTGCATCGCTGCAGAGTCGGACGCTGTGGCAGCAACCACGATGGTGTACTTCATCGCACCGTGCTCTTCCAACTTGCGTACAACGTTGGCAATGGTCGATGCTTTTTGGCCAATCGCCACATAAATACAAGTAACCCCTTCACCGGCTTGGTTGATGATTGCGTCAACAGCTACAGCAGTCTTACCTGTTTGGCGGTCACCAATGATCAATTCGCGTTGGCCGCGACCAATTGGCACCATCGAGTCAATCGATTTCAATCCGGTTTGTACGGGTTGTGATACCGATTGACGATCAATCACCCCAGGAGCAACTTTTTCAATCTTATCGGTCATCTTGGCATTGATTGGACCTTTGCCGTCGATGGGCTGACCCAGCGCATTAACCACGCGGCCAATCAGTTCGGGACCAACGGGTACTTCCAAAATGCGTCCAGTGCATTTGACTGTATCGCCTTCTGTAATATGCTCATAATCACCCAACACCACGGAACCCACTGAATCGCGCTCCAAGTTAAGCGCCAATCCAAAAGTATTGCCTGGGAATTCCAGCATTTCACCCTGCATCACATCGGACAGACCATGAACACGAACGATACCATCGGTTACGCTAACCACGGTACCTTCGGTGCGCGCTTGTGTTAGCGATTCGAAATTCTCGATACGGCTACGAATCAAATTACTAATTTCAGAAGGGTTGAGCTTCATCTGCTTTTCCTTAATTTCGATAAATCTGTTATCAAGCGAGGGCGGTGGCCAGCTCGGAAAGTTTTGTTCGAGCGGAGCCATCTATTACTTTATCTCCGGCGCGAATAATTATCCCGCCCAACAATTCGCGGTCTGTTTTGCAGCTAAGCCTGATATCACGGCCCATGCGCTTTTTCATCGCCGCAGAAATTTTCTGTTTTTGTGCTTCATCCAAGTCAAATGCGGAAGTCACCACAACATCAATACTTTTTTCGGCTTCGGCTCGCATCGATTCGAACATCGACGCAATTTCCGGCAATATATCCAGACGCTGGTTTTCTACCAACAACTTGATAAAATTACTTTCAATGGTACTCAATTTTCCACCGCACAGCGCTTCCATCAAGTTTTCAAGTTGAGATTTAGCAACGCGCGGACTGGATATAAGAGCGTGAACTTCTGGATTGACCACGGCTTCTGCGCCAGCGAGTAACATTGCCGACCATCCTTTCAGGTCAGCCAATTTGCTCGCTTCGTCAAATGCAGCCACTGCATACGGACGTGCTACAGAGATAGCTTCAGCCATAATAATTAAATTTCCGTGAGCAGTTTTTCAAGCAGATCATTGTGGGCACTTGCATTAATTTCACGCCCAAGAATTTTTCCCGCGCCAGCCAGTGCCACACCCGAAACCTGGGTACGCAAATGCTCTTTGGCACGAAATACTTCCTGTTCAATTTCTGCATTGGCTCGTGTGCGAATGTTACCCGCTTCCACTTCGGCTTTAACCTTGGCTTCTTCCACAATTTCGCTGGCACGTTTATCGCCCAGTGCAATAATGTCAGCTGCCTTTTCCTTGGCTTCACGTAGAACTTCTGCGGAGCGTTTGGCAGCCAAATCCAGATCGTGCTTGCCACGCTCGGCAGCGGCCAAACCATCGGCAATCTGCTTCTTACGGGCATCCAGTGCCGCCATGATGGGCGGCCATACAAACTTCATGCAAAACCACACGAACATGGCAAACATGATCGTCTGGCCGAGAAGGGTCGCATTAATATTCATGCAAGAACCTTTATTGGTTTGTTAAACACGTGGGTTAAAACTGCTTTCACCCGAAATTACTTGGCTACGGCAAACAGAACGTACATGGCCAGACCGACAGCAATCATCGGCACAGCATCAACCAAGCCCATAACCACGAAGAACTGGGTACGCAACATCGGGATCAACTCCGGCTGACGCGCAGCGCCTTCCAGGAAACGACCGCCAAGAATACCTATGCCTACGGATGCGCCAAGAGCGCCAAGACCCATCATCAAAGCGCCGGCAATGTAGAGCAGGGGGGTTGCGAGTTCCATCTTTAATCTCCTATTGAAAAATAATGCAAAAGTAAACTTGGGTTATAAAATTATTATGTTAATGATGTTCCTGATGAGCCATGTCCAGATATACAATGGTCAGTGTCATGAAAATAAAGGCTTGTAGTGTCACAATCAAAATATGGAAGATTGCCCACGGCAAGGATAGTGTCCATTGCAGGTAAAACGGCAACAGCGCAATCAGAATAAAAATCATTTCGCCGGCATACATATTGCCGAATAAACGCAGTGAAAGTGAAACCGGTTTGGCGATCAGGTTAACGACTTCGAGAAATATGTTGAAAGGCAAACCAAACTTGCCGAAGGGTTGCAAAGTCAACTCGCCGATGAAGCCACCAAGGCCTTTCATCTTAATGCTGTAAAATATGACCAAGAAAAACACACCCAGCGCCATACCTATTGTTGCGTTTGGATCGGTAGAAGGAACTACTTTGAAATGCCCGACGCCCAAGTGTTCTGCAACAAACGGAACATAGTCAACAGGAATCAGGTCCATCAAGTTCATCAAAAAGACCCAGATAAAAATCGTCAGGGCTAACGGTGCTACCAATGCGTTGCGCCCGGTAAAAGACCCGCGCACACTGTTGTCAATAAATTCAATCACCCATTCAACGAAATTCTGCGCTCCACTTGGAACACCATGAGCTGCGTTTTTTGCCACGCGACTGAAAAAGAAGAGAAATACCACTCCTAGTACAAGCGACATTCCCAGTGTGTCTATGTTAAACGCCCAAAAGCCCATAGCCTTGGCTTCTTCGGCATTGTGCGCACATTGGAAATGACCCTCTTGCAATCCACAGGTCAGGTTTTGAAGATGGTGCCGGATATATTCCGTTGAAGTCAGCGCTTCAGTTGTCATTATGCGTTCTCAATTTCATCCAAATCGGGATAAATAACCAAGCTATCTGTCCCAATACAAAACCCGCTAACATCCAGATTGGCGCAAGTTTTAGCAATCCGAATCCGACCCCAAGCATTATTCCTGTCCAAACATATCGCTCTATTGCTGTGCGATATGCGTGACGTAGTGCCCATTCTGCTCCCAAGCTTACCTTGCTTTCACTTTGCTTAAGTCGCAAAGCAAGAAACAAGGTTGACGTCAATGCGATCAAGCTTCCAAATACAAGCGATTTTGACGCCGGGAAAGATACAGTCAAGCAAGAGAAAATTGCGCCTATTATTGTTATTGCGACCTGTAGCAAAATTAAACGTTTGTACTCAGGTTGCATGGCTTATTTTCAACCAACTCTGTAATCGTAACAATTTATAAAAAGTCTGTCAAATCATTCATTCCCAATTACCCCTAAAATTGCAAGAACCCCATCCAGTTGTTCGAGCGATTTATATTCTATTATCAGCTTGCCTCTTCCTTTCAGACCATGCTGAATCGCCACTTTGGCTCCCACTCGATCAGCCACCTTTTCTTGCAGCCTTATTGTATCTCGATCCGGTTCCGAACTTTTATTTTCACGTTTTACTACCGGCGTTAGTTCATGCTGAACCAGTTTTTCTGCCTCCCGCACCGACAATCCAGCCAACACTATTTTGTTTGCGGTAGTAATCTGCGCCACCCCCTCCAATGACAACAACGCTCGCGCGTGCCCCATATCCAGCTCGCCTTCCATCAACATTGCCTGTACCGGTTGTGACAACTTAAGCAGCCTTAATAAATTGGTTGCCGCGCTACGCGAGCGTCCTACCGCATCTGCAGCCGCCTGGTGGGTCATTTCAAACTCATCTATCAGGCGCTGAATTCCCACCGCCTCTTCAAGAGGGTTAAGATCTTCCCTTTGGATATTTTCAATCAGTGCCATCGCTAGCGCTGCATTATCCGCCACCTTGCGAACCAGTACCGGAACCTGATTAAGCCCGGCTAATTGTGCAGCACGCCAGCGTCTTTCACCTGCAATAATTTCGTGACTGCCATCAGGCAATATGCGCGCCAGAATCGGTTGTATCACTCCCTGCGCCTTGATAGAGGCTGCCAGCTCGTTAAGGGAGGTTTCATCCATACGACTGCGTGGCTGATATTTTCCGGGCTTGAGTTGAGTCACTTCCAATTCGCGCAATACGTCGTCTTGTTCTTTGGTATTACCGGACAACAACGCATCCAATCCGCGCCCTAACCCTTTATTTGGTTTCGCCATATTCTTCACCCTAAAAATTAACTTATGCTTCTTTAGATGCGTTATTCAGCAACTCGCCAGCCAGTGCAAGGTAAGCTTTAGCTCCCTTGGAAATTTTGTCATGATAAAGAACCGGCATACCGTAACTGGGTGCTTCTGCCAAGCGGACATTTCTGGGTATGACAGTTCGGTAGACTTTGTCTCCGAAATGCTGTTTCAATTGCTCTGACACCTGCTGAGCCAGCATATTGCGCGGATCAAACATCGTTCGTAACAATCCCTCGATTTCAAGCACTGGATTAAGATTCGCGCGCACTTTCTGGATCGTGTTGACCAAATCGCTCAACCCCTCAAGCGCATAGTATTCGCACTGCATTGGAATCATGACCGAACGTGCTGCACAAAGTCCGTTTAAAGTCAGTAAATTAAGCGCAGGAGGACAATCGATCAAAACATAATCATAGTCCTCTGCTACCGATTGAAGTGCATTCTTAAGCAACTTTTCACGATTGGGAACTTCAACCAGCTCAATCTCTGCGCCAGCCAATTCGCGGTTTGATGGTAAGACATCATATTTTCCTATCTCTGAACGGCGGCATGCCTCTTTCACCGAGTTGCCTCCCAGCAGCACATGGTAAACCGTTGCGGGCAAGTCCCGCTTGTCGATACCGCTGCCCATGGTCGCATTGCCTTGGGGATCCAGATCAACCAGCAGCACACGCTGCTTTGCCGCAGCCAAACTAGCCGCCAGATTGATTGTGGTGGTGGTCTTCCCTACTCCACCTTTTTGATTGGTTATCGCTAGTATCTTGGTCATGTTACCCTCAAGTTGCTTTTAGTAGAACCAAACAGCGTGCAGCATTCAGACTCGGGATCTGCAAAGAGATTACTCTTTCGACCTCTACTCCTGCCGGCAATCGCTCTAATTCTTGATCTGGCGAGCCTTTCATGGCGACCCAAGCCCCGTCCTGAACCAACAAATGCCGGGTCAATGAAGTAAATAAACTGACTTCGGCAAAGGCACGGGAAATAATTCCGTCGAATTTTTTCTCCGGTTTCCACTCTTCAACACGGCTGCAACAAACATTCACATTGCTTAAACCCAGTTCAATAATCGCCTGTTGCACAAAACTAATTTTCTTGCTGTTGCTGTCCAGCAAAGTAAATCCCCACTCGGGACGCATGAGTGCCAACACCAACCCCGGCAAACCTGCACCACTCCCCACATCCAACCATTGACCGGGCCACAAATGCGGAAGCACTGCCAGGCTGTCAAGCAGATGATGGCTAATCATTCGTTCGGGTTGATGAATGGCCGTCAAACTATAAACCTTGTTCCATTTTTGCAGCAATGACAGATACGCCAGCATTTTTTGCTGAATGTCCGGGGCAATTGACAAGCCCAGTTGGGATGCCCCATTTATCAGTGAAGACTCCAGATTCAAGGCACCCTCACGCGATCTGTTGCTGTTCAACGCCGTTCTGAAATCCGCGCTTTAAGTGCACTACCAGCAATGAAATTGCAGCAGGTGTCATTCCTGAAATTCGCGCAGCCTGACCCACGGTCTCCGGTTTGTGCTGGTTAAGTTTTTGCTGCACTTCTTTGGACAGGCCATGTACGCTTCTGTAGTCAATATTTTCCGGAAGCCTCATGTTCTCATACTGCTCACTCCGCGCTATTTCCTCACGCTGACGTCCAATATAGCCAAAATATTTGGCTTGAATTTCTACCTGTTCAGCCACATCCTGATTCGGAACCGGTTCACCGGCACCCGTCAAGGTCATTAAATTCGCGTAATTTACATCCGGTCTGCGTAGTAATTCATAAAGTGAATATTCACGCTCAATACCTTTACCCAATACCCGCTCCGCTTCTTCCTGCGCAAGTTCTTTTGGGTTAACCCAGATTGATTTTAACCGGCTCTGTTCATTGTTTATAGCCGTTTCCTTTTCCTCGAATGCTTGCCAGCGAACATCATCAACCACTCCCAAACGGCGCCCTATCCCTGTAAGTCGCAAATCAGCATTATCTTCTCTGAGCTGTAAGCGATATTCCGCCCGGCTGGTAAACATCCGGTAAGGCTCTGATACCCCTCGCGTTATCAGATCATCAACCAGCACCCCCAAGTAAGCCTCATCCCGCCCCGGACACCAACTTTCTTTGTCTTGCGATCTTAATCCGGCATTAATACCTGCCAGCAAGCCTTGGGCTGCTGCCTCTTCATAACCCGTTGTTCCATTGATCTGCCCGGCAAAAAACAGTCCGGAGATAGACTTGGTCTCCAATGAGCGTTTCAGGTTTCGGGGATCAAAATAATCGTACTCGATGGCATACCCCGGACGGGTTATATGTGCATTTTCCATTCCCTTGATGGAATGTACCAAATTCAGTTGCACATCAAACGGAAGGCTTGTAGATATGCCATTCGGATATATTTCGTGTGTATTCAGCCCTTCAGGTTCTAAAAATATCTGATGGGAATCTTTATCTGCAAATCGAACAATCTTATCTTCTATAGAAGGACAATAGCGAGGGCCAACCCCTTTGATTATTCCCGTAAACATGGGTGACCTATCCAACCCATTACGGATAATTTCGTGTGTACGTGCGTTGGTTTCGGTTATCCAGCATGGCATTTGTTGGGGATGTTGTTGCGCCTGCCCTAGAAACGAAAATACCGGAACGGGCGTGTCTCCCGGTTGAACTTTCATCACCGAATAATTAATGCTACGGCCGTCAATCCGGGGGGGAGTCCCCGTTTTCAATCTCCCCACAGGCAATTTTAGATCCCGCAAACGGTGTGCCAAGCTAATAGAGGAGGTATCGCCAGCTCGTCCACCCGGATAATTTACTTGACCAACATGAATCAGGCCGGACAAGAAGGTTCCTGTCGTTAGTACTACATTTTTTGTAGAAAAACGCAAACCTGCCTGAGTGATCACCCCAGTTACCTGATCGTCTTCAACGATCATGTCGTCTACCGCCTGCTGAAATAACCATAGGTTCGACTGGTTTTCCAGCCGGTTACGAATAGCTTGCTTATACAAAGCCCGATCAGCTTGAGCACGTGTCGCTCTCACAGCATGACCTTTTGAAGAATTCAAAATACGGAACTGTATGCCCGCCTCATCGGTTGCACTTGCCATTGCCCCGCCGAGAGCATCAACCTCCTTCACCAAATGCCCCTTGCCTATCCCCCCAATGGATGGATTACACGACATAAGACCCAGAGTTTCAATGTTGTGTGTCAGCAGCAAGGTTGAGCAACCCATTCGCGCACTGGCAAGTGCGGCCTCGGTGCCCGCATGTCCACCACCCACTACAATTACATCAAAAAACTTGGGGAAATTCATATTTTAAATTACCGGACAGCAACCCGCCATCATGCAACAAGGTCGCGCATGATACCTCAAAAAGTATATGTGAAGAAATTGACTGTAACCTAATGTTTCACGTGAAACATACACCCCGTTTAGGGTACTCTTATTTTCCTATACAGAAGCGACTGAAAATTTCACCCAGCAAGTCGTCTGAAGTAAACTCACCTGTAATTAGGCTTAGCTTTTCTTGAGCCATTCTCAAGTTTTCGGCAAATAGTTCTACCCTACCCATTTCACCTGTTGCTGTTTCCAATATAGCCTTTGCATCCTGTAGTGCTTGAAGGTGACGTTCCCGTGCCATATATACACCTGCTTCATGATGCCAACCAATCAGAGAAAGTAGCCGTTTTCGAAGCAATTCCAAACCCAGGCCTGTTTTGGCTGACAGGTAGATATGGTATTCATTTTCACTCTCATCTATACGTGGAGCTTGATCAGTCAAATCTACTTTATTAAAAACAAATAACCGTGGAATTCCCTGCGGTAACCCATCCAAAATCTTCTGGTCGTGTTCATTGATATGACTCCTTGCGTCAAGCATGACTAGAATAGCGTCTGCTTTTTCAAGCATGCTATGGGTTCGCGCAATGCCCATCAACTCAATCGAGTCCTGGGACTCGCGAAGCCCCGCCGTGTCAATGATATGAAATGGTATACCTTCAATCTGAATAGCTTGCCGAATGACATCACGGGTGGTCCCAGGAATTTCACTCACCAGTGCAATTTCTTCACCGCTCAACTGATTCAACAAACTTGATTTTCCCACATTAGGTTGGCCGACTAATACAATATGCGCACCTTCACGCAACAAACTACCTTGTTGGGCCAGGCGAAGAATTTTTTTCAATTCTTCAAGCAGTCCAGCCAACTGAGTGTCACGCTGAGAAATATCAGTTGAGTCAATTTCTTCTTCCGGAAAATCCAGCATTGCTTCGACCAGCATTCGCAAATGAATAAGCTGATTCACCAGGTGTTGGATGGCTTTTGAAAAATCACCTTGTAAAGAGCGCATGGCGCTTCGTGCAGCTTGACTACTTGTTGCATCAATAAGATCAGCAACGCTCTCGGCTTGGGCTAAATCCAGTTTACCGTTAAGAAATGCCCGTTGGGTAAACTCACCCGGTTGCGCAACTCTCGCCCCTAACTCAAGACAGCGTTGGAGTACGATTTGCAGAATAGCGGTGCCTCCATGCCCTTGCAACTCAAGGACATCTTCACCCGTGTAGGAATGAGGGGCCGGGAAAAATACCGCTATACCCTGATCAATCGTTTGTTTTTGGGAATCCAGAATGGATGAATAGATCGCACAACGTGGAGGGAGGTGCTTTCCCAATATTTCAGATATCAGCAAAGCTATGTTGCCTCCCGATACACGAACCACACCAATACCGCCCCTACCCGGGGCGGTGGCAATAGCGGCAATACAATCAAGTCTTGGCAGCACCTTTTGGCTCGATATTCAAGCGTCGAGTGATGAACCATTGTTGGGCAATGGAAAGAACGTTGTTAACAATTGAGTAAAGAACCAGCCCTGACGGAAACCAGAAAAATACGATACTAAATACGATCGGCATAATTTGCATGACTTTAGCCTGGATCGGATCGGGAGGTGCCGGGTTGAGTTTACTCTGAATGATCATGCTGGCCCCCATAAGTAAGGGAAGCAAACCAATCTGCCCACCGAGTTGTGGAATCGTAAACAGCACATCCGGCTGTGATAGATCGGTTATCCAGCCAAAGAATGGCGCATTGCGCAATTCCACACTAGCCAAAATCGCCCAATACAATGAGATAAATACCGGAATTTGAATCAACATGGGTAAACATCCGCCCACTGGATTTATTTTTTCGGTTTTGTATAGTTCCATCATGGCTTTGTGCAGACGTTCTTTGTCTTCACCATACTGTTGTTTAATTTTTTCCAGCTTCGGAGCTACCAGCTTCATCTTGGCCATAGAACGATAACTGGCCGCTGAAAGTGGAAAAAATGCCAATTTGATTAAAACCGTCAGCAGGATAATTGCAACACCCCAGTTATGCACCCAGCCTTGAAGAAATGTGAGCAACCAAAACAAGGGGGCGGCAATAATAGTCAACCAGCCATAATCGACTGTCAAACCCAGTCCGGGCGCAACCTTATCCAGTGCAGATTCCGTCGGGCCCGCATATAAAGGCACGCTTATTTTGCCATTTTTTCCCGGTGAAATTGTATTTACCGGCAAAATAACTCCAACAGAAAACAAATTGTTATCATGCGGTTTGATATAAAACTCACGTTTAACTTTGTCCTGGGGTATCCATGCTGCAACAAAATAGTGCTGCAATAAACCGACCCATCCGTTGTCGGCAAATTGCGGGTACTTGGCTTTTCCTTTTTCAACATCAGAAAAATCAATCTTATGGAATTTTTCTTCTTCAGTGTAAACAGCCGGGCCTGTATAAGTGGGTACAAACTTGGTTGTTCCGTCAGGCGGTGTTTTATCCCGTACTAATTGAAAATAGGCAGACGGTGAAATCGGATTAACACTCGTATTTTCAATTTCATATCCAATATCTATCAAATAGCTTCCGCGATGAAATACATATACCTTAGTAACCTTGGCTGCAGATATGTCAGTTGCCTGCAGGCGCACTTCCAAAGTGTCCTGGCCCTCTGCCAGTTGATAATCGTTAGCCTGTGCAGTAAATATCGTATTGTGTGTAGGTAGACTGTTTCCCGCCTGGCCTGATTCAAACAGTCCTGTTTGAGCTATATAAGTATGCCCATCCTGTTCCTGCAATAACACAAAAGGCTTGTTTCTGTCCTTTGCGTCAGACTGTTTTAAAAATTTCAAATGCCGCAAATCACCACCAACCGTGTTGAGTTCTGCAACCAGCCAATCTGTTTTAACTGTAATTTTCTGACCAGCCTGAGTTCTCTGATCCGTCACTAACGGGGTTGACGCATTAGATACCGTATTAGCCTGATTAGCTGCACTCGTTACTGGTGAATTGTTAGCAGGCGTCAAAACAGCGGGGGCAATCTGCGCGGATGGGTGCTGCGTCTTTTCCCAGCCATCCCATAGCAGGAAGACTGAGAAGGAAAAAATCAGAAATAAAAACAGCCGTTGTAGATCCATGTCTTTTTTGCCTATGAAAAACTAAGGAGAAGGGTCGTAACCACCCGCATTCCACGGGTTGCAACGTAGAACCCTCTTTACGCTCAGCCAAATCCCGCGAAAAACGCCATATTTGGTAATTGCTTCGCAAGCGTAATGGGAACAAGTAGGGGTAAAACGGCAAGTGGGTGGCTTAAGCGGGCTAATACAATATTGATAAATTCCTATAAACCCGATTAATAATCGCCGTATCATGTTTGTACTGTCAGTAATAATTGTGTCAACGCCAGCCTTCCTTCCGCCGAATTTTCCTGACCAATTTTTCGCCTGGCACGTACAACCACATCTAAAGATTGTTCAGCCGAAAAGTTGCATCTGAATACTTCCCTAACCAAACGCTTTGCAAAATTCCTTGTCACCGCTTTAGCCATTGTTTTTTTACTGACTACCAAGCCAAGGCGGGAACAACCCTGTTCATTTTTCCGTACGTAAATGATAAACCATTTATTGGTAAACCGTTGAGCACTAAAAGCCTGTTCAAAGTCTATTCTCTGCCTTATACGGCGACTTAAAGGTAAAGTTTGTATCTGTGCGTTAGACCGCAAGACGCGCGCGGCCTTTGGCTCTACGTGCTTTAATTACTGCTCTCCCACCCTTGGATTTCATGCGAACCAGAAATCCGTGAGTACGCTTTCTTTTGGTGACGGAGGGTTGGTATGTACGTTTCATTTTATGCCCCTAAATGGTTAATTTGTTCTTGAAAACCCGCAATTACAATATTTACCGAGAGTTATGTCAAGTTTATTTTTAACCTGTGGATAACTTTCTTCCATGCATGTAGAATAGAAACAAGTAATTTTAGGCAGTGCCGTCATAACATTATGTCAGATAAATCATTGTGGGATTCATGCCTGAGTTTTTTTGAAGACTCGCTTCCCCCACAACAATTTAATTCATGGATTAAGCCATTAGCTTTTGAAATTAAAGGTCATCAGATCACCCTGACTGCGCCCAATAGTTTTACGCTGAAGCTTGTTCAGGAACGGTTTTTGCCTGATATTTCAAAGCTTGCCGAATCATTTCTATCGGGTATACCCCAATTTGAACTTAGGATTGGGAAAAGTTCTGCAATATCCCCTTCCAACAAAACAATTCCTGTGCAATCAGTAAAAGAAGCGGCACCGCCCGTTAGCAAGGGTCAAAAAAGTCAGAATAAGCTTAATCAACTTTTATCTTTTGATAATTTTGTAACTGGAAAAGCGAATCAATTGGCTCATTCGGCCGCTTTGCAAGTAGCTGATTCTCCAGGCTCAACTTACAATCCCTTATTTATTTATGGGGGAGTGGGGTTAGGTAAAACACACTTGCTCCAAGCAATTGGAAATTATATTAGGCATGAAAATCCGCAAGCAAAAATTTGCTATGTGCATGCAACCAACTATATTTCCGATGTTGTTCGCGCTTTCCAGACTAAAAAATTTGATGAATTCAAGCAATTTTACAACTCGCTGGATTTATTATTAATCGATGATATTCAATTTATTGCCGATAAGCCGGGAACGCAGCAAGAATTTTTCTATACGTTAAATTCTTTAATAGATTCTCATAAACAAGTTGTTATAACCTGCGATACGTTCCCAAAAGAAATTTCCGGGATGACACCAAGGCTTACCTCGCGCTTTAGCTGGGGATTGACTGTTGCAATAGAGCCGCCCGGTTTGGAAATGCGCGTTGCTATTCTGTTACAAAAATCTCTGCTTTCCAATAACCCGATTAGTGAAGATGTTGCATTTTTTATTGCTAAACATGTGCGCTCAAATATACGTGAACTGGAAGGAGCATTGAAGCGCGTGGATGCATATTCAAGATTTCATAAGCGACCTATTTCAGCTGAATTAGCCAAAGAGGCTCTTAAGGATTTACTTGCATCGCAAAACAAACAAGTTTCAATAGAAAATATACAAAAGACCGTTGCTGATTTTTATCGTATCAAGGTAAGTGATTTATTATCAAAAAAACGAACCCGATTAATTGCACGCCCAAGACAAATTGCCATGTGTTTAGCCCGGGAACTCACACAACTGAGCCTTCCTGAAATTGGTTCGGCTTTTGGCGACCGCGACCATACTACGGTTATGTATGCCTGCAAAACGATTGAAAGTTTAAGAAACACTGACACTGTACTTAATACCGATTTTAATCTGTTAAACCAGACATTGAGAAACTAGCAACACTGTTAGCTATTTGTACGTTAAATGTTAATAACAATAAGATTTATAATACTTAAAATAAATGTACACAGATTTTGAACAGGCTTATCAAATCCTATTAACACCCTTTTAACACAAGTAACTTGTTATAAAATAATAGAAATTTTAGTTATTAACTGTTTACCGTGGCCTCTTATTATTAATCTTAAGGATATATAAGAATGTTTATTGAAAAGATCGAAAAAGATGTTTTACTCAAACCATTACAAACCGTGATTGGTATTGTAGAACGCAAACAGCCACTTCCTATTCTTTCAAATGTACTGATAGAAAAGTCCGGGTCTAATTTACGATTTGTGGCAACCGATCTTGAAATTCAGATAACCACGCAAGTGAACGATCCCAATCAAACAGGATCAGATGAAGCTATAACAGTGGGTGCTAAAAAACTACAGGATATTCTGAGAGTCATTCCTGATGGAAGTAAAGTTACTCTTGAAATTCAAGACAGCCGTTTGCAAGTCAGGGTCAATAAGAGCAAATTCAGCTTACAAACTCTTCCCGCTCAGGACTTTCCAAAAGTTGCAGAACAACTCGCCAATTCAGAGAAAATTGAAGTTGAGCAAAAACAGCTGAAAAAATTAATTGGCATGGTTCAATATGCCATGGCACAGCAAGATATTCGTTACTATCTAAATGGAGTTCTTTTGGTTGTAGACGGATTCTATTTAAAGCTAATTGCCACGGATGGTCATCGCTTGGCATTTACCAGTTCAAAACTGGATAAAGAATATCCAAAGCGAGAAATCATTTTGCCTAGAAAGACGATCAATGAACTGGTTAAATTGCTCGCAGATACTGAAGATAAAATAATTTTTGATCTTGCTGAAAACCAGGTAAAAATTACCTTCTCAGATGTGATCCTGACGTCAAAAGTAATAGACGGGAAATTTCCCGATTACGAAAGAGTGATCCCAAAGTATGTCAATCATATTACCTTTGACCGATTTACAATATTGCAGGCATTACAGCGAGCTGCCATATTATCAAACGAAAAATTTAGAGGCGTACGCTTTGTACTCACCGAAAAGAATCTACGAATTATAAGTAGTAACAGTGAACAAGAAGAAGCGCAGGAAGATATGGAAACGGATTATCACGGAGTAGCTTTGGATATTGGTTTTAACGTAAATTATCTGATGGATGGATTAAATAATACTTCTGCGCAAAATATAACTTTTTCATTTGGTGATCCGAATAGCAGTATTTTAATAACGGTACCGGGTAATGAAGAATTTAAGTATGTGGTTATGCCCATGCGAATTTAAAAATAAATTTTATTGCGTATTTTTATTGAGTCATCCTGCAAAGATTAATGTTTCACGTGAAACAAAAGAAAGAAAAAAATGAGTGAATATAATTCAGACAGCATAAAAGTTCTTAAAGGACTGGAAGCAGTCAGAAAACGTCCTGGCATGTATATTGGGGATACAAACGATGGTACAGGCTTGCATCACATGGTATTTGAGGCAGTCGATAACGCTGTTGATGAAGCACTGGCAGGACACTGCAACGAGATAAATGTCATTATTCATGCTGATAATTCTATAAGCGTAAGCGATAACGGACGCGGAATACCGACGGATATACACAAAGAAGAAAATAGATCTGCTGCTGAAGTGATTATGACCATCCTGCATGCGGGTGGAAAGTTTGATAGCAATTCTTATAAAGTATCAGGTGGATTACATGGTGTGGGCGTTTCTGTAGTTAATGCCTTATCTGAATGGTTAAAATTAACTATATACCGTGATGGCAATGAACATTTCATGGAATTTCGCCACGGGGATGCGGTGGCACCTCTTAAAGTGGTTGGCCCATCTGGCAAAAAGGGCACCATCGTTCATTTTTTAGCTGCAAAGGAAACATTCGGTTTAGTTGAGTTTCACTTTGATATTCTGGCAAAGCGATTAAGGGAATTATCTTTTTTAAATAATGGGGTAAAAATAGCCTTAATAGATCACCGAACGGGTAAGGAGGAAAATTTTGCCTTTAGTGGAGGAATAAAAGGTTTTGTCGAATATATGAATAGGAATAAAACACCTCTTCATCCGACAGTGTTTTATGCAATTGGTGAAAAAGATGGAATTACGGCAGAAATTGCAATGCAATGGAACGACACCTATCAGGAAACCGTTCAATGCTTTACCAACAATATTCCTCAACGTGACGGGGGAACTCATTTAACGGCTTTGAGAACTGCAATGACACGCACCTTAAATCAATACATCGAAGCCGAGCAAATAGCTAAAAAAGCTAAAGTGGATACAACGGGTGATGATATGAGAGAAGGTTTAACAGCCGTACTTTCTGTTAAATTACCCGACCCAAAATTTTCTTCTCAAACCAAAGATAAATTAGTTTCATCAGAGGTACGACCAGTTATTGAAGATTTGATTGGTCAGCAAATGAGTTCTTTTCTATTGGAAAAACCGCTTGACGCCAAAATTATAGTCAACAAAATTATTGAAGCGGCAAGGGCGCGAGAAGCGGCACGCAAAGCACGCGACTTAACGCGCAGGAAAGGAGTCCTGGATGGTATGGGATTGCCTGGTAAATTAGCTGACTGTCAAGAAAAAGACCCGGCTCTTTCCGAACTATACCTGGTAGAGGGCGATTCTGCGGGAGGTTCAGCCAAACAAGGTCGAGATCGCAAATTTCAGGCAATATTACCGCTGAAAGGAAAAATTCTAAATGTTGAGCGCGCCCGTTTTGAAAAACTTATTTCATCTCAGGAAATAGCAACATTAATTACTGTGCTGGGAACCGGCATTGGGAAAGATGAATATAATCCCGACAAGCTACGGTATCACCGCATTATCATCATGACAGATGCTGATGTTGACGGCGCGCATATTCGAACATTGCTACTGACCTTTTTCTATCGGCAAATGCCTGAATTGGTGGAGCGTGGACATATATACATTGCACAACCTCCCCTATATAAAATCAAGCAAGGAAAAGATGAACGTTATCTGAAAGACGATCAGGCAATGAAAATTTATATGCTCAAGTCTGCGCTAAATAATGCCGCCTTGTATCCCTCAGCCAATGCCAATCCTATACAAGCCGACGCATTGGAAGAAATAGCAAAAAAATATTTTCTTGCCGAAGCAGTCATTGATCGCTTGTCGCGTTTTACTGCACCCGAAGCCAGCCATGCCTTGCTCACGCTGCCTACTCTTTCCTTAGACAATCAAGATCAAGCTGAACAGAGTGCCAAATTGTTGGAAAATGCTTGTGGCGGCAATATTAAAGTGGTGGTGGAAACAGATGAGAATGGCGATCATCGCTTGCGACTGGATAAATTGCAGCACGGCAACTATTCAGTCAGTTATATGGATCGGGATTTTATAAAAGGAAGTGATTACGTTCAAATTCGTGAGACGGCGGAAGTCTTGGGCGGACTTTTAGGGGCGGGCGCCCACATAGTAAGAGGTGATCAAAAGCGAGTTGTGAGCAGCTTCAAACAGGCAATAGAATGGTTGTTGGAAGAAGCAAAACATGGTGTCAGTATTCAGCGATACAAAGGCTTGGGAGAAATGAACCCCGAGCAGTTATGGGAAACCACGATGGACGTAACCAATCGTGTTTTATTAAAAGTAGGCATTGAAGATCTTCTTACTACCGACGAAATATTTACGACACTAATGGGTGATATCGTTGAACCACGCAGGGCATTTATAGAACAAAATGCGCTAAGAGTAAAAAATCTGGACGTTTGATTTATAGGCTACTCAATAGGTAAGATCTTTGCAGAACATCATCCTGAAAATATTGCTTTTAACCTTTTTTTTAGTCGTAGAAGGATGTTCCGGACATCCTTCTACGGAGGAAAAAACACAGAATAATAGTGGCCCGACTGTGGAAATGGGAACCCCTGAAACTTATTGCGTCGTCTATTGCTATATAAGAGCACCTTTTTCTATTCCTAAATACGACATGAATCATAAATTAGGACGAGTATTTTGTGATTTTGATGCCGAAGTGACCGCCCAGCTTCCTATTTATAATGGTGAAACTCGAACAAAAAGTATACAAGCTTCAGCCATCGGCGTATTTAAAAATGAAACAGGAACAGCTACTGGAGACGTTGAAATAAGCACCGGGATTATTAAAAAGTATTTTGTGGGTGCAAAAGTCAAAACCGTTCATTGCCATTTATAAGTAAACTCACTAACAGAATTAGGAAATTTTATGTGTGGAATAGTAGGAGCAATTGCACATCGCAATGTGGTTCCGATCCTGCTGCAAGGTTTGCAGCGTCTTGAGTATCGTGGTTACGACTCTGCAGGATTGGTGGTGGTTCACAACGGGCAATTGGAACGCGTTAGAAGTACCGGGCGAGTGGCGGAACTGACAACTAAAAGTGTTGGCACCCTGGGATTTCTGGGTGTAGCCCACACACGCTGGGCCACACATGGGGTTCCGAGCGAGCGTAACGCGCATCCTCACGTTAGCAGAGAGATGATTGCTGTAGCCCACAACGGAATTATAGAAAACTATGAAGAGTTGCGTACCCGTCTGACCGCGCAAGGCTACCAGTTTACTTCCGATACCGATACCGAAGTGATAGCCCACCTGATCCACAGCCATTACTCAAAAGGGAGCAGCTTGCTAGCCTCGACCCAAATGGCGCTTACAGAGTTAGTCGGCGCTTATGCAATCGGCGTCACAGCAGCCGATAATCCGAATCAATTGATTTGCGCACGCAAGGGAAGCCCTCTTTTAATAGGAGTAGGGGAGAGCGAACATTTTTTTGCTTCGGATGCTTCGGCATTATTGCAAGTCACCAAAAAAATGGTGTATCTGGAAGAGGGAGATGTCGCAGAGGTTAATCTTGAGAGCTATCGCGTTTTTAATGCAAAAGGTGAGCTTGTTGTTCGTCCGGCACATATCAGCGAATTAACCAACGAAAGCGTGGAGCTGGGAGACTACAAGCACTACATGCAAAAGGAAATTCACGAACAGCCCCAAGCACTTGCGGACACACTGGAAGCCGTTTGCAATAGTCATTCATTGGTGCCGGGAATATTTGGCGCAGAGGCGGCCGCAACTTTTACCGATATAAACAGCGTACTTATTCTGGCCTGTGGTACCAGCTTTCACGCAGGACTGGTAGCAAGGTACTGGCTGGAAGAAATTGCCGGGATTCCATGCAATGTGGAAATTGCAAGCGAATATCGCTACCGCGTTAGTGTAGGAAATCCTAAAACGCTGGTGGTAACGATCTCTCAGTCCGGAGAAACCGCCGACACTCAGGCAGCGCTCAATCACGCCAAATCGATGGGACAACAGCATACCCTGTCCATCTGCAATGTGCCGGAAAGTGCTTTGGTGAGAATGTCCAAATTACGCTTATTGACGAGAGCCGGTCCCGAAATTGGTGTTGCTTCAACCAAGGCCTTTACCACACAACTAGCCGCCTTATTCCTACTAACGCTTGTTCTCGCTAAACAGCGGGGAAGATTATCGAAAGAAGCTGAACAGCAGCATTTACATGAATTGCGTCATTTACCAAGCGCAGCGCAGGCAGTACTGGGACTAGAACCTGTTATTGCCAAATTGGCTGAGCGCTTTGCCGATAAACACAATGCTTTGTTTCTCGGGCGTGGCCTGCACTATCCGATTGCTCTGGAAGGCGCGCTCAAACTTAAAGAAATTTCCTATATTCACGCGGAAGCTTATCCGGCAGGGGAACTAAAGCATGGCCCGCTGGCCTTGGTTGACAAAGATATGCCGGTGATAGCTGTTGCACCCAACGACATACTTCTGGAAAAACTAAAGTCAAACCTCCAGGAGGTACGAGCCCGGGGAGGTGAACTCTATGTTTTTGCAGACGCTAACACTCGAATACCTTCGAGTGAAGGTGTTAATCTGATTCAAATGCCCGAACACGCGGGTTATTTGAGCCCTATTCTTCACACCATCCCGCTACAACTGCTGTCATATTACGTGGCATTGCAAAAGGGAACGGATGTCGACAAACCCAGAAATCTTGCAAAGTCAGTTACCGTGGAGTAATTCCACTAGCAGTTTAAACGACTTATGGGTTTGTAACTGACCGGCTTGCAAGTAAGCAAGTACTGTCGGGGCACAAACCGCGAAAAGGGTTGCCCTGCACGCGTTCTCTAACGGTGAAGGGATTTCAAATGGCTGTTATTGCCGTATTCAATCAAAAAGGGGGAGTCGGAAAAACGACTACCTGCCTTAATCTTACAGCAGCGCTAGCGATTGCCCAAAAAAATCCCATAGCTCTGGATATGGATCCTCAAGGGCATCTGAGCATTGCTTGCGGAGTTAAGAATGCCACCTCACCTGATGAAAGTTTGGAGAGGTTTTTCAAACATCAAACGCCCTTAACCAAGCTGCTTCGGGATACACCGGCTGGCTGGCAAATTATTTCATCTTCACTTGGATTGGCAAAAGTGGATGCCCTATATGGGAGTGACCCAAAGGCTGCAACTTTGCTTAAACAAGGCTTTGGTGTGGATTTGGGGCTAACGGGTGCGCCCATCCTGATTGATTGCTGCCCCATGCTGGGTGTGCTCACACTGAATGCATTACTTGCCTCAGACAGAGTACTGATACCCGTGTCGGCAGACTATCTTTCAATGCAAGGTGTGCATCGTCTGGATTCGGCACTCAATGTATTGGAAACCAAATTAAAAAGAAAATTCGAGCGAAGAATAGTCGTGACGCGATTCGACTCCAGAAGGAAACTCTCGCAAGAAATCTACGAAAAGCTTAAACAACGTTTTGGGTCACGCGTTTGCAACACAAAAATAGGAGAGAATGTCGCACTTGCAACCAGCCCGATGCATGGAAAAGATGTATTTGCTTTTTCACCCAACAGCCCGGGCGCTGCTGACTACAGGGCGCTCACGGTAGAACTGGGAAAGAGCGGGTTTTTTGAAGCAGAGGAAATGGTTTGCCAGTAAGCATGAAGGCTATGCAATCTGATGTACATTGCAACGACCGTAATCAATCAAAAGGGCGAGACAGATAGCAAAGTTAACGGCTGATCGTTAACAGGATGGGAAAAACATAAGCGATTCGCATGAAGAAACAAACGTTTCTCTGGTCGTCCTTCATACAAACCATCACCAAGAATAGGGTGACCAATGGCAGCCATATGCAACCTGAGTTGATGAGTGCGGCCAGTCAAAGGTTCGAGCACTATATGGCTGGTATCCGCTCCATTGTCAAATGCCAATAATTGATAACGAGTCAGCGAAGGCTTACCTGTTTCAATATCAATTTTGTGCTTTGGGCGATTTGGCCAATCGGCCGCAATTGGTAAATTGATTTCACCCGACGGGGGCTCAACTTGCCCTGAGACTACCGCAACGTAGTGTTTTTTAATTTGACGATCACGAAACATCTGTGAAAGGAGTCTTTGCATTTCAGGGCCGCGTGCAAAAATAATAAGCCCGGAAGTTGCCATATCAAGACGATGTACAACTAGTGAATCCGGATAAAGGGTTTGGATGCGTGAAGATAAACAATCCTGTTTTTCAGCCCCCCGCCCCGGTACCGAAAGCAAACCGGCAGGTTTATTGACTACGAGTAAATTGTCATCAAGATAAACTAAATCTGGATCAAAAATAGGCAAGTGAAAATCAAGCTTTCTTTACAAATTCAGATTTCAATTGCATTGCACCGATACCTTCAATTTTGCAATCGATATCATGATCTCCTTCAACTAGCCGGATACTTTTAACTTTGGTTCCCACTTTAACAATCGAAGAAGAGCCTTTGACCTTTAAATCCTTGATTACCGTGACCGAATCGCCATCGGCAAGTACATTTCCCACCGCATCGCGAATCACACGCTGGAGTTCAACATTCTCAACGGTTGTAACCTTGGGCCACTCATGAGCACATTCTGGGCAAACAAAATTGCTCCCGTCTTCGTAAGTGTATTCCGAACTACATTTCGGACATTTTGGTAAACTGCTCATGGTGTCTCCGGTGATTGATTGGGTAATGGTTGATAGGTACGTGAAAATAGAGTGGAGCTACAAAAATCGAGCAACCATGCCCTTTGTCAATTCACCCTGCAACGGTATCTGCACACGATGTCCGCTACCCGGTGCGACAGTAAGCGTTTGACCTTCAAGATTATGCATTTCAGTCAGCTCAACAATACGGTTACCTGATGGATGAACAATTTCAAGCCGGTCGCCGACCTGAAATTTATTCTTTACATCGATTTCGGCGATGCCGTTCGCACAACTGATAATGTCGCCGACATATTGCTGACGTGAACTTTCAGAGTGACCACGCAGGTAATTTTGTTGTTCGTGGGTATGGTGGCGCTCGTAAAAACCATCGGTATAACCGCGGTTTGCCAGCGCATCAAGCGCACCCAATAAATCTAAATTGAAGGGCCTACCCGCTACAGCATCGTCAATAGCTTGACGATACACTTGTGCGGTTCGTGCAACGTAGTAAATAGATTTTGTGCGACCCTCAACTTTAAGCGAATCAATGCCGATTTTAACAAGCCGCTCCACATGCTCGACAGCCCGTAAATCCTTGGAGTTCATAATGTAGGTGCCGTGTTCATCTTCCAGTACCGGCATCAACTCACCCGGATGATCCTGACGTGAAATGACATACACATTGTCTGCCAGCGGGTGCCGAGGCTGGCTACCGCAGTCGGACAGAGCCGATTCACTCAATGCTTTGTCAAAATCGAAATCAATCTTATGAATATCGCCCGACCCATCTTCTACCGCACGATCGACTTTGTAATCCCAGCGGCAGGAATTGGTGCAGGTGCCCTGATTGGCGTCACGATGGTTGAAGTAACCGGAGAGCAGACAGCGGCCTGAATATGCAATGCACAATGCCCCGTGAATGAACACTTCAAGTTCCATGTCAGGACATTCCTGGCGAATTTCTTCGACTTCATCCAGAGACAATTCACGGGATAAAATCACGCGGGACAAACCCAGCGATTTCCAGAATTTCACTGCGGCATAATTGACAGTGTTCGCCTGCACTGAAAGATGTATTTGTACTTCCGGCCAGCGTTCGCGTACCATCGCAATCAACCCCGGGTCGGCCATAATCAACGCATCCGGCTGCATCGCAATGAGCGGCTCCATATCGGCCATGTAGGTTTTTACCTTGGCGTTATGGGGCATCAGGTTGCTGGCGACGAACAATTTTTTTCCTAGCGCATGAGCTTCCTGAATGCCAATTTGCAATTCTTCAAGCTGGAATTCATTATTACGCGCACGCAGGGAATAGCGTGGCTGACCGGCATACACGGCATCTGCTCCAAAAGCGTAGGCAGTGCGCATTTTTTCAAGCGTCCCGGCAGGTAATAAGAGTTCGGGAGTTTTCATAAGGAATGTTGAGTAATCATTTTACTTGCCTCGCTATAAAACCACGATAGTGCTTAGAGTGAATAGGGCATCAAGACAAACTCGAACACGTCTGTCGGGAAATCTTTGATATTGCGCGTTACCAACTTCAAGCCATGCTGCTGGGCCACTGCGGCCTGGATAGCGTCAGGGAGTTTCCAGCGGTGTTCACGGCGCAGGTGTGCGGCAATATCAGCTGTTACTCTATCCAGAGGCAGGCAGACGAAGGTGTCAAGTAAGCGGGCTGGCAGGGCACGTTGCGCTTCGTCGAAGCCGGTCAGTACTTCGGCACGCGTAATGGCAGAAATAGCTGTGTCACTTCTGCACTCACGCAGGAAAGTAGTTGCCGCTTCGATGCCGTTGAAATGGTCAATAAGAATAACCGAATCGAGGAGATAGTTCACCTTTCCCACTCGTCTCGGGCATTCTGTTGCCAAGTCAGTCCGTCGCCATGCCGCCAGATATCGGAGGTGCCGGCAAGTAGCGCGTTAAAGTCGTCGCTACTTTGCTGGCGGGCAGCACGCAGTGCCTGCACCGCCTGTCGTACCACTTCAGTCATGGGAACATGCTGAAGGGCTGCTTGCTGGTCTAACCAGCGCTTGTCCGAGTCATTCAAGCTAATTACTGTGCGAACCATAATATTTCCGATATCACAATATTTTACACATGATATCAGCGATTGTTGATTTGATAAAGAGAAAGCCAAGGCCCGCGACAGTTCAAATTATAAGAGGAAGTTATGCCAGCATAGCTATGGGTATTCGAACGTTTCTTCGTGCAGCAGCTCCGATGCTCGCATCAAATCCCCAGTCGCCGACAGATTTCCTGCACCGGCCCGGCTTGGTTCAAGGTGTAAAAGTGCAGTCCGGGTGCTCCGCCGGCGAGTAATTTTTCACACAATTGAGTGACGACATCAAGGCCGAAAGCTTGCACCGATTCGGTATCATCGCCAAAACCTTCCAGTGTTCTGCGCATCCAGCGGGGGATTTCTGCACCACAGGCATCCGAGAAACGTGCCAGTTGCGAAAATTTGACGATAGGCATAATGCCGGGCACGACCGGAATGGTCACTCCCATTTTGCGGCAAGCTTCCACAAAACTAAAATACGCATCGGGATTGTAGAAATATTGGGTAATAGCCGAATTCGCTCCAGCCATAATCTTCCGTTTGAAGTTCACAATGTCTTCGCGCGGAGATCTGGCTTGCGGGTGGAACTCGGGATAAGCTGCCACTTCAATATGGAAGTGTTCGCCGGTGTGCGCGCGAATAAACGAGACCAATTCATTGGCGTATTGAAACTCACCAATACTACCCATACCTGATGGAAGATCACCGCGCAATGCGACGATGCGCTTGATCCCCATGTCTTTATAGATATTGAGCAAGGTTCGAATATTTTCACGCGTCGAACCGACGCACGATAAATGGGGAGCGGCATTGTAGCCTTCATCCTTGATTTTACGTATAGTTTCAAGGGTGCGATCTTGTGTTGAACCGCCTGCCCCGAAGGTAACCGAGAAAAATTCCGGTTTAAGCAACGACAATTGTTTTCGTGTGGCAGTCAGTTTTTCCATGCCTTCCGGCGTTTGTGGTGGGAAAAACTCAAAGCTGATTAAATTAGAGTTTGTCATGATCAATAGTTATGGGGCCATCTTGGGGAGGCTTCCGATTGTTCTCATTTTTGGGAACAAGTAGCGACAACAAATAAGAAATAATGCTGTAAAGCAATGCGCCCATCATACCCACCCAGAGGCCGGTTACATGGAATCCGCTCAACACCGACCCCGCGAGCCAGAATAATAGTCCGTTGATGACGAGAATGAACAGTCCAAGGGACAATACAGTAACTGGCAAGGTCAGCAGGATCAGCAGAGGACGAATGAGCATATTGATAAAACCAAGCACCAGTGCCGCAATCAGTGCTGAGCCAATTCCGTCCACGACCACACCCGGCAGAAAATAAGCGACTGACAGCAGTGCCAAGGCATTACAGCACCAGATCAGAATGAGTCGCATGGTTCTCCTAGAATCGAGAGTAGATTGGGCAGATAAAGCCTTGCTCACCCTACTATCTTATCTTAATAGCGATAATGTTCCGACTTGTACGGACCTTGTTTCGGCACGTTAATGTAGGCAGCCTGTTCATCCGTCAACTCAGACAACTGCGCATTTAGTGTCTTCAATTGCAGGCGAGCCACTTTCTCGTCGAGGTGCTTGGGCAAGGTATACACGCCTACCGGATACTTGCCGGAACCTTTCTGCGATTCCGTCCACAATTCGATCTGTGCAATCGTCTGATTGGCAAAAGACGAAGACATCACATAAGAAGGATGTCCCGTGCCGCAACCCAAATTTACCAGACGCCCTTTGGCCAGCAAAATAATACGTTTACCGTCTGGGAAAATCACATGGTCGACTTGTGGCTTGATTTCTTCCCACTGATACTTTTCGAGCGAGGCAACATCAATCTCGTTGTCAAAGTGGCCAATGTTGCACACGATGGCCTGATTTTTCATTTTGGCCATGTGGTCATGGGTGATGACGTGGAAATTGCCGGTGGTGGTGACGAAAATATCGGCTTTGTCAGCCGCGAATTCCATAGTCACCACACGGTAGCCTTCCATCGCGGCTTGTAAAGCGCAAATAGGATCAATTTCAGTCACCCAGACTTGAGCAGACAAAGCACGCATCGCTTGAGCAGACCCCTTGCCTACATCGCCATAACCCGCGATCACCGCAACTTTACCCGCGATCATCACATCTGTAGCGCGCTTGATACCGTCAACCAATGACTCACGGCAACCATACAGATTGTCAAACTTTGACTTGGTAACGGAATCGTTCACATTGATGCCGGGGAATTTCAATTCGCCGCGTGCATGCATCTGGTACAAGCGATGTACGCCGGTGGTGGTTTCTTCGGTGACCCCTTTTATGGCGGCGAGACGTTTGGAATACCAGGTTTTATCGACGGCCAACTTGGCTTTGATCGAAGCAAACAAACAAGTCTCTTCTTCGGAACCAGGCTTGCTGATTAATGTGGCGTCGCTTTCTGCACGGGCGCCCAAATGGAGCAACAGGGTAGCATCGCCGCCATCGTCCAGAATCATGTTGGAAAAACCGCCGTCCGACCATTCGAAAATGCGGTGAGTGTAATCCCAGTATTCGGTCAAAGTTTCACCTTTGACAGCGAATACTGGCGTGCCACCGGCAGCAATCGCGGCAGCAGCGTGATCCTGAGTTGAGAAAATATTGCACGATGCCCAGCGAACTTCTGCACCGAGTGCGACCAATGTCTCAATCAGCACCGCAGTTTGGATCGTCATGTGCAGACTGCCTGTGATACGCGCGCCTTTCAGCGGTTGGGTCTTGGCAAATTCCTCGCGGATCGCCATTAGGCCGGGCATTTCAGTTTCCGCAATAGCGATTTCTTTGCGTCCCCAAGAGGCCAGATTGATGTCGGCGATTTTAAAATCGGTGAAACCAGATGCAACAGCGTTCATGCTTTCTCCATTCATGGTTAGTGAATAGGCGCCGTTGCAATGAGTATACCTCTCCCAAGCCTGACAGTTATTTCTGCTGCAGCGCCCCTCGGAAAAGGGGCACCATTCTAACACAACGCAGCATGAGCATATAGTTCGCACCCGCCAATGCACCGTACAGGTGGGATTCGCTTATGACATTGCCTCCTATCAGGTGTGCCGTGAACTCCGAAGGGCCGTAGAAAAATTCCATCAGTAATTTGATGATGAGCAGGAATGCACCGATCCAATAAGGAAGGCAAGACCGGTGATACGGATGGGAAGCTTGCAAGAGTCCGAATAAGGCACAGCCTGACCACAAACCATGCAATACCCCGGACAGTCCCGCATAAGAAGTCAGCTCGGGATTAAGCCACCACAAACAGGCACTGATTACCAATCCTGAAAATACAAACAAACCGATGCCATGTCGTAGAGGCAATGCTCCCCAAAGTAATTCGCAGATCAGCAGCAAACCAAATAAATTAAGGAAACAATGAGCCCAATTTAAATGCACCAGATGAGAGGTCAACAAGCGCCATATTTGACCAATCGACAAGGCCAAACGGTCGTAGCGCAAGGTGAGTAAACTATCGGGCCAGAAAGCAATTATTAACGCAATCAGACTTACTGCCAGACAGAATAACCATTTGTCATGGATGGAGCGAAAAATGGAGTAGGCAGCAAACTGAAAAATGGGGGCCATTAAAACTGAGGTTTCACATAGCGGCGGCGCAACCGTAGACAGACAGCAATTAGCATTAGTAAGAACAGGTTTTCAAAATCCATACTGCCGCCGCCCTTTCCTCCGCTGATGGGGGCAATACTGCTGGGTGCGGAAACGTTGATGGTGGGAGTGGTTGCTGTACCGGTTTGACCACTGCTGTCGGTGGCAGTGAGCAGGAATGAATAAGAACCGACAGTGGATGGCGTAAAACTGGCATTTGTATTACTACTGGGATTGCTGATGGTGACCGTGGGACCGGATAACTGCGTCCAGGCATAAGACGCGATGTTCAGCCCGGTAACTGCGACGGCGCTACCAGAAAGAGTAACCGTTGTTCCGGTTGTGACAGACGTGGGAATACTGCCCAAGGTAACGACCGGAGTTGATGGGTTAATAAGGATTAACACCGATGCTGAACCAGATTGACCACTACTATCGATGGCCGTCAACATGAAAGTATAAGTACCGACGCGAGTTGGTGTGAAACTGGCATTCGTATTACTACCGGGATTAGTGATTGAAACCGTGGTGGGGCCGGATACCTGCGTCCAGGCATAAGACGCAATGTTTCGCCCGCTACCCGGGGTGACAGTACAGGAGGGAAGCGCAACCAATGTGCCAACTGTGCCCGAAGAAGGAATGCAAGAAACCACTGGGTTCGCTACCGAAGGCGTTGCGCTGACCGTGATTGAGGGAGTGGTCTCCGTGCTGATTTGTCCCGCGTTATCGGTAACAGTCAGCATGAACGAATAAGTGCCGGTCGTTGTCGGGGCTGTAAAAGAGGCATTCGCCGTGTTGGCATTGATAATCGTAACCGTAGCGGGGCCTGATACCTGTGTCCAGGCATAAGATGCAATGCTCCTCCCGGTTCCCGCAACGGCACTGCCGGAAAGCGTCACCACTGTGCCGGTCGTGACCGTCGATGGGATGCTGATTAAGGTTACCACAGGGGGTGGTATCGCTGATGAAGGCTGTACTAGGTTCAGCGCCTGGTACGCATCAAGCAATCCTGCACCGCACTGGCCACTTCCACTTGTCGTGCAAATAGTATTAGATGGAAACGGACGAGCTGAAGATTGCAAATAAGATGTTATTAGTGCGGGTGTAAGCGAAGGATTGAGCGAAAACATCAGCGCGGCCACGGCGGAAACATGCGGCGTTGCCATGCTGGTTCCTGAATAGGCAACGTAGATGTCACCGCCGGGAGAGGCAACAGGGTTGGTTGTGCCGCTATTCAAGAGCGAATATACGCCGACACTATTTGCGGTGGTGCAGTTGTTTGGATAACTCATTCCCCCGCAGTCGCCGCCAGGTGCACTGATGGTTGTGCCTGTCCCAATAGTGGCATAATAAGCGTTATCACCATCGATGGAATTGGCGGTGACGGCAATGACCCCAGTGCAGTTAGCCGGGGTACTCAGGGTAGAGGTTCCATCATTTCCAGCGGCCACTACAATGACTGTTCCTCTACCGAGTATGTTGTTCACTGCGGTTTGATAAGATGAAGGGCAGGCTGTTCCGCCGCTTCCCCCCAAGCTCATATTAAGTACCTTTGCCGGATGATTGTTGTCCGGCACATTGGGTACATGAATGCCCGCAGCCCAGTTCATGCCGTCAATAATATCGGAGTCATATCCGCCGCACTTACCCAGCACGCGTACTGGCAGAATTTGGATATTGGGTGCAATACCGGCAATGCCGATACCGTTGCTCATCTGAGCGGCAATAATCCCACTGACATGTGTACCATGCCATGAGCTTGGGCCTATGTCGCTACGAGTACATCCAGCAAGATGTCCTGAAGTAATATCTGCGCTGTTAACCCAGTCACCAGGATCAAGTGCATCTGGCTCTCGTCCAACGCCATTATTTGCCGTCGGAATATCGTTAATAAAAGTATAGCCAGATGACAAAACAACCGGACTGGTACTGTTGGAGCCATTGTAAGTAAAACCTAAATCCTGATGCGGACGATAACCTGTGTCAATTACTGCGACAGTAACTGAGTTATTGCCCGTGGTATTGTTCCATGCATTGGGTAAATTGGCGCTGCCCAGATTTTGGGAAGAGGGGACGAAGAGGTTCCATTGATCCGAGGAATAAAGCGGGTCAGTGGGGGTGAGCGCAGGACGCTTGCGGCGATCAGGTTCTGCCAATTCCACACTGTTATCGCCCATCAGACGGGCCGCAATGATACGTGCCTGCGAAAGTGTGACGGGTTGATTCAGACGAATTACGTGAGCGCTTCCAGACATCTCACGCACAACCGACATGGAGACATGGGATATCTTTGCCAGTGCGCTTGCATCGTGCGCTCGAAGAGCTTTGTGTAATTTATCACCAACTTGGTACCTTGGTTTTACCATGAGTTGTGACACCATTTCTTCTTGTGCGGTGCCGCTTGAAACAAACAAGGCAGATGATCGATTTGATTGAGTGACAAGCTGACTTGGATTAGCCACCACGGCAAGCGCCAAAGCGGGGAATATGAACAATCCGACACAGCCGCTTAATGCTTTCCAGACAACATTAAAAATTTTCATGGTGTATTCAAGATAAATTCAGTTAGTCAATCAAAGAAATTGAACTCTGCTTAAAAATTCAGGAGCAATACGATATGTAAGTCTAATATCTATAACAAGGTAGTGGCTTGTCCAGTTTGTATCAACCCAGTGAATCTCTAAAAGTAGAGAAAACAATACATACCATTTTTGTCACATGGCTTTCTTTTTTGAATCCGGTTCCACCCATTCTACGGCAGGATGTTTCTTGAGAAGTTCATTTGCCCGCCCAATATCATTGTCGTCAACAGCTAAGAGTTTAATTACACAAGCATCACCTGACATGGGGCGGATATATACCAGATGCAGCAGAGTATCCGAGGATAACCTGGCAATGCCTGCAGTGGAACAGTCAAGTGTGTTGGGCCTGAATTTGATCATCAACTGGAGAGTGGGCGCGTTGTTGGGAAATGTTTGGGGGGCAGAAATTGATTCTGCCGTAACCGATGCAGCTTGGCATCCGGTCACGACAGCAACTGCCATCAAATTATTTAAAGCAAACAGAAATTTCCTGCCAAACATGCCAAAAGGATTAGTCAATGTTACCTCCCTGCTTGACAGAGAATCAACCGAATTTACATCATTTTACAACCCCGCATCCGCACGCAACACAGCCGCCTTGTCCGTCGCTTCCCAGGTGAAATCCGGTTCCTCGCGACCAAAGTGGCCGTAGGCAGCGGTGTTCTGGTAGATCGGGCGCAGCAGATTAAGCATCTGCACAATCCCCTTCGGACGCAGGTCAAAATGGGTTCTCACCAGTTCGGTGATTTTTTCGTCCGATACTTTTCCAGTGCCGTACGTGGTGACCATCACACTGGTCGGTTGAGCTACACCAATGGCGTAAGAAATCTGGATCAGGCATTTGTCAGCCAGTCCCGCAGCAACAATATTTTTGGCCACGTAGCGACCGGCATAGGCGGCGGAACGATCCACTTTGGAAGGATCTTTGCCGGAGAAGGCACCACCACCATGCGGGGCTGCGCCGCCGTAGGTGTCAACGATAATCTTGCGTCCGGTCAAGCCGGCATCACCATGCGGGCCACCAATTTCAAAACAACCGGTGGGGTTGACCAGATATTTGATTTGTCCCTTGATCAGTTCTTTCGGCAACACGGGTTTGATGATGTCTTCAATAATCGCTTCGTGCAGTGCTTTTTGCTTTTCGGGAGGAGAGAATTCCGGAGAATGTTGGGTGGAGAGTACAACCGTGTCGATTGAATGGGGCTTGCCGTGAACATAATTGACTGTGACCTGACTTTTTGCATCCGGGCGCAGCCAGGGCAGACGACCATCTTTGCGTAACATGGCCTGACGTTCCACTAAACGATGCGACAAATAAATGGGCAACGGCATCAATGTATCGGTTTCGTTGCAGGCGTAGCCGAACATCAGGCCTTGATCACCCGCCCCCTGATTCAGATAGTCGTCTGAGGCGCGATCTACCCCTTGGGCAATGTTTGGGCTTTGTTGACCGTAGCAAACGTGGACCGAGCAACCATCCGCGTCAAAGCGTAAATTGGGATCGTTATAGCCGATGCGGCGTACCGCTTCGCGGGCCACTTTAGCATAGTTCACTTGTGCGGATGTGGTGATTTCACCTGCCAACACAACCAGCCCCGTGGTCACCAGAGTTTCTGCTGCTACCCGTGCATAGGGGTCTTGAGCTAGAATGGCGTCCAGAATGGCGTCGGAAATTTGATCCGCGACCTTGTCTGGATGACCTTCTGATACTGACTCGGACGTAAACTGATACTCGCTCATGGCATTCCTTATTTATTTAGGTTGATTGGCTGAGAAGATTAATTATAACAAAACCCCGGTTTTTCTACGCATGAGTTCTTCCCTGACTGTATGGATATTCGATTTAGCCGCGCATTTGCCGTTATGGGTACTACATCGCATTGGGAGTCTGCTTGGCTGGATGACCTATCTGTTATCCAAGTCATATGCAGCACGCATGCGTGAAAATCTGGGCTACGCATTAGTGGGACGTTCTGTGGAAGAGTTCCGCATGATATTAAATGCCAGCATCGTGGAAACGGGCAAAAGTCTGGCAGAGTTGCCCTGGATGTGGCGGCGACCGCTTGCTGAAGTGACCTCGAGTGTGCTGGTGTGTCATGGTTGGGAACACGTTGAGGCGGCGCGTTCCAAAGGACAGGGAATTATTTTTTTGACTCCGCACATGGGGTGTTTTGAAGTCGCTGCCCTGTATACAGCGGAACGACTCCCCCTCACAGTGTTGTATCGCCCGCCCAAGCTGGCTTGGCTTGAAGACGTCATGCGCGACGGGCGGCAGCGAGGCCAAATGCGACTGGCCCGCACCGACGTGGGTGGCGTACGCTTGCTCTACAAAGCACTTAAACGGGGCGAAGCAATCGGCCTGTTGCCGGATCAGGTTCCCGGCAAGAGCGAAGGCGAATGGGCGGAATTTTTCGGGCATCCTGCCTACACCATGACCCTGGTCGGCCGACTGGTCGAGTCCAGTGGTGCAATCGTGCTGATGGTTTGCAGCGAACGAATGCCGGACAGTTCAGGATATGTCATGCGCATGATTCCCACTGAATTGGTTCCGGGCCCACACGTTGCCAAACAAATGAACGAGGCGCTGGAATCGGTGGTGCGCGCCTGTCCGGAGCAATATCTGTGGAGTTATAACCGTTACAAAGTCCCCTTGGGGGTCGTTCCATTTGGCGAGGAAAAAAATGTGAAGAATGAGAATCAGGCATGACGCGGCTGGGAGTTTTTGTGTTGTGGATGTTACATTTTCTGCCGTTTCGTGTGCTGGTATGGATTGGTAATGGTTTGGGATTGCTTCTCTATCAAATGGCTTCCGAGAGGCGGCACGTTTCAACGATTAATCTTGAATTGTGCTTTCCGGAATGGAGCGGTTCGAAACGCAACCGGATGGTGCGGGATCACTTCAAAATGTTTGCCCGCGGAGTGATCGAACGTACCATCTTGTGGTGGTCGAGTGGTGAGCGAATTTTGGGTTTGATTCGGGTTGAAGGGGTGGAGCATTTTAATGCGGTCAAGGGTAAGCCGGTTATCTTGTTGACGCCGCACTTTGTCGGAATGGATGTTGGTGGCCAGTGGGTTGCCCAGCATACCGACACGGTATGTATGTATGCCAACCAGAAAAATGTCTACATGACAGGCTTGTTGTTGAAAAAACGTGCGCGCTTTGGCAACCAGCTTCTGTATTCGCGTCAGCAAGGGCTGCGTTCTATTCTCAAGGGGATGCGCAAAGGTTTGCCGTTCATCTATCCGCCGGATCAGGATCAAGGTGTCAAAGATGGCGCATTTATTCCCTTCTTTGGTGTGCTTACCGCCACCATGACTTCGGTTCCCCGTATTGCGCAGATGACCGGTGCAGCGGTTGTGCCGTGCATTACCCGGCTGTTGCCCGGAGCGGCAGGCTACGTACTGACCTTTTACCCGGCATGGGAGAATTATCCGAGTGGAGATGATATCGCTGATACAGGTTACATGAATGAATTCATCGAGCAGCGTGTAAGGGAAATGCCGGAGCAATATTTTTGGCTGCACAAGCGGTTTAAAACCCGGCCGGAAGGTGAAAAGCGGTTTTACTGAGCAAGTGTTTTCCCCGGGATCAAGGAGTTAATAATGAAATATTACGATTTGCGCGACTTCATCGCTCAACTTGAAAAGCTTGGCGAGTTAAAGCGAATCAGCACGCCGGTTTCGACTCATCTCGAAATGACGGAGATCTGTGATCGCATCTTGCGTGCCCAGGGGCCCGCTGTGTTATTCGAAAATCCAGCCGGGCATAACATACCGGTTCTAGCCAATCTGTTTGGTACACCGCGTCGCGTGGCACTCGGAATGGGCGAGGAATCTACCGCCGCTTTGCGTGAAGTCGGAAAGTTGCTTGCTTATCTGAAAGAACCGGAACCCCCCAAAGGGCTTAGAGATGCCTGGGAGAAATGGCCGATTCTTAAACAGGTTCTGACCATGTCACCGAAAGTTGTTTCCTCGGCACCCTGTCAGGAAATTGTGTGGGAAGGATCACAAGTTGATTTGGGTCAATTACCCATTCAGCATTGCTGGCCGGGAGATGTCGCACCACTCATCACGTGGGGATTGGTGGTGACGCGCGGCCCGAACAAGTCCCGGCAGAATCTTGGTATTTACCGCCAGCAGGTGATTGCACCCGATAAAGTGATCATGCGCTGGCTGGCCCATCGCGGTGGGGCACTCGATTTTCGTGATCATTGCGAAAAAAATCCGGGACAACCTTTCCCTGTTGCGGTGGTAATTGGTGCAGACCCAGCGACTATACTTGGGGCAGTCACACCCGTTCCCGATTCGCTTTCCGAATATCAATTTGCCGGATTATTAAGGGGTGCCAAGACTGAGTTGGTCAAATGCATCGGTAGCGATTTACAGGTGCCCGCTTCCGCAGAAATCGTGCTGGAAGGAGTCATTCATCCGGGTGAAACTGCGCTCGAAGGGCCTTACGGTGATCACACCGGCTACTACAACGAGCAAGACAAATTTCCCGTGTTCACTATCCAGCGCATCACCATGCGGCGCGACCCGATCTACCATTCCACTTACACCGGCAAACCGCCTGATGAACCTGCGATGCTAGGCGTTGCGCTCAATGAAGTGTTCGTGCCGCTGCTGCAAAAGCAATTTTCCGAGATTGTGGATTTTTACTTGCCACCGGAAGGATGCAGTTACCGAATGGCGATTGTCAGTATCAAGAAGCAATATCCCGGACATGCCAAGCGCGTTATGTTTGGTATCTGGTCTTTCCTGCGCCAGTTCATGTACACCAAATTCATCATCGTGGTGGACGATGATATTGATATTCGTAACTGGCAGGAAGTGATCTGGGCGATGACTACTCGTGTTGATCCTGTGCGTGACACCTTACTGGTTGAGAATACGCCCATCGATTACCTTGATTTTGCCAGTCCCGTGTCTGGTTTGGGCGGCAAGATGGGGTTGGATGCTACCAATAAATGGCCCGGAGAGACACAACGCGAATGGGGAACGCCCATTTTGATGGATGCCGCAGTTAAGGCCAGAGTGGATGCGATGTGGGGCGATCTGGGATTGTGATGGGGAGGGCAGAAATCCTGATTTCTCTTGCCCTGTCGAATTATTTTTCCATCACTTCGCGTTCGATTTCTTCAACGGTAACATGGCGCACATCGCGTCCCTTGACCATATAAACGACGTATTCCGACATGTTTTTAGCATGATCGCCAATGCGTTCAATCGCTTTTGCAACGAATAAAATTTCCAGTGCAGTAGTAATGGTACGAGGGTCTTCCATCATGAAAGTAATGAGGTAACGCATGATCGAGCGAAATTCTTCGTCCACCTGTTCATCCTGACGTACCACTTGTGCAGCAGTCGTGAGGTCGAGCCGGGCAAAAGCATCCAATGATTTGCGCAGCATGTCCAGCGCTATATTGGCGGCATTTTTGATTTCATTGTAACGGGGCAGAATCAAACGTTCCTTTTGGGATAACAGTTTCGCCATGCGCGCGATTTTCTCTGCCTCATCGCCGATGCGTTCAAGATCAGTGATCGTCTTGATTACCGTCATAACCATGCGCAGGTCACCTGCGGCAGGCTGGCGGCGGGCAATGATCTGGTTGCAGCTTTCGTCGATTTCAACTTCCATTGCATTGACGCGGTGGTCGTCCGCAATAACGCGGTTCATTAATGCCACATCGCCGCTGACGAGCGATTCGACAGCCAGCTTGATCTGGCTTTCAACCAGTCCACCCATTTGCAGCACCAGGGCGCGTACCGACTCAAGCTCGGCGTCAAACTGTTTCGAGGTATGTTCGGTAGATGCCATAATGCAGATTCTCCAGATTAAAAAGGGGATTCATACTACCTGCCGGTTATGACAGTTTTGTTACTGTAACGGCACAATTGCAGACTATCGGGTGAACCGTCCCTGGAAACGGGCCAAATTTGTTCAATTAAGCAGTCAGAGTTTTGACACCTTCAACTGTACCGAGCAGGAGCACGTCGGCCGGGCGGCGTGCAAAGAGACCGTTAGTGACCACGCCTGTTATATTGTTCAACGTCGTTTCCAGCTCCACCGGGTTCAAAATTTGCAGGCCTTGTACATCCAGAATCAGATTGCCGTTGTCGGTGGTAAATCCTTCGCGCAGTTTAGGCTGTCCACCCAGTGCCACAAGCTGGCGGGCAACATAGCTGCGAGCCATAGGGATCACTTCAATGGGCAAGGGAAATTTACCGAGGACATCCACTAATTTGGAAGAGTCGCATAAGCACACAAATTTTCTGCTCGCGGCAGCAACAATTTTTTCACGTGTCAGCGCCCCGCCGCCGCCTTTGACCATATGCAAATGGTGTGTGATTTCATCCGCGCCATCCACATAAACAGGCAAGGTACCGGCATCGTTCAGTGAAATAACCTCAATACCGTGACCCTGCAAACGCTTTGCAGAGGCTTCCGAACTGGCAACCGCACCCTGAATTCTGTGTTTGATTTTTCCCAGTTCATCGATAAAGAAATTAGCCGTAGATCCGGTGCCCACACCCACAATGCAGTCAGTCGGAACATGGGCAATCGCTGCCAGCGCGACTGCACGTTTGAGTTCATCTTGGGTCATAGCCATGTTGTCCAAATCCGGTGATTAATTGAGATAGCGGGATTATTGCAGGAATTGCTGATTTTAGGAAACATCTGTCAATCCCAATAAAATTGGTCAGGAAAGGTTGATCACCCATGTAGGAAAGTTCCCTACAGCGGAAACGGAATATTTCTGATTTCTAACTGTTCAGCAAGATAGCAAGATGCAATTGTAAAAAACTTGCGGTGTCAGCTTTTCAAAAGGAGTAGAAATGAATACTACGCAAATGCATGAAGAAATAAAAGAAGCCAATCTATCCTATATGTTGCTGGCGCGGCAAATGATCCAGGAAGATAAAGCGGCAGCCATATTTCGTCTGGGAATCAGCGAAGAGATGGCTGAGCTGGTGGCCGGCTTGAGTCCCGCACAATTGCTCAAGATGGCGGCTTCAAATATGTTGCTGTGCCGTTTCCGTTTCGATGAAAAGCTTCTGCTGAACATGATCACCGATTACAACAAAGATCGAATGATGTCGCATACTCACGCTGCTATCCTGTTGGTTGGGCAACCAATGGAAACCTTGGCTGGTTGAAAGATTCTAAGGTCACCGATAACCGGCTAAGACAGCATCATGAGAAATAAAAGCATACTCTCCGAGGCAAATCAAATCCGGATCGCTGTGCAGCTCATAGAGTTGGGTGCGCGTCTGCAATTGTTGCAGGAAGAGACCTCGCTAAGTCGTGAGCGTTTGCTTAAATTGTATAAGGAAGTCAAAGCGGAGTCTCCCTCCAAAGGCATGTTGCCCTACTCGACAGACTGGTACATCAGCTGGTTGCCGAATATTCATTCCTCGCTGTTTATGGATATCCATCAGTTCATGGTGACCAATACCGGTCTGCATGGAGTCGAGGCACTTATCAAGAGTTATACACTGTATCTGGAGCATATCAATATAAGCGGTGATGAGCCGGTGCTTAGTATTACTCGGGCATGGTTTCTGGTGCGTTTTTTCGATGCAAAAATGCTCCAATTGACGAGTTGCAAAGAATGCGGAGGAAAATTCGTAGTTCACACCAACGAGTTAAATTCAAATTATGTGTGCGGTATTTGCCGGCCGCCCTCCCGTGCAGGTAAAACAAAAAAATATAATCAGGCGTTGTATTGCTGACTCAAATCCGAAAAATGAGTCGAGTTATAGGCCAGATACCGCGGGATAACAATGTTTGCATCTATCCAAATTAAAATACCTGTCCACCCAACCATAAAGAATAACCTAAAATTTTTGGGTTATTCCAGAGTTAACCAGGTAAGCAATGTGATACCCTATTGCCATATTTTATGGTACTCAAATTAATCTCATAGGGGCCGGAATCATGTTTGTCATAGTTGGGTATTTGGTAGTGGCGGGGGCGGTTTTCGGCGGTTTTGCACTTGCGGGGGGGCATATGGCCGCATTGTTTCAACCGCTTGAGTTACTCATGATTGGTGGCGCTGCTTTGGGTTCCTTCTTTGTCGGCAATAGCGGCAAGACGATCAAGGCTACGGTAAAAGCCTTTCCTCTGCTATTGAAAGGCGACAAATACAGTAAAGACAGTTACATGGAACTCATGGCGCTACTCTATGAGCTGCTGGGAAAAGTTCGTAAGGAAGGCCTGATGTCTATCGAAAACGATATTGAGCATCCGCACGAGAGCCCGGTTTTTGCCAAATATCCCAAGGTATCGGCAGACCATCATGTGGTGGAATTCATGACCGATTACCTGCGTATCATGGTGAGCGGCAACCTGAATGCGATGGAAATTGAAACGTTGATGGATGTGGAAATCGATACGCATCACCACGAGGCGGTGGTGCCTGCACATGTGATAGGTGAATTGGGGCAGGCTCTGCCGGCGTTCGGTATTGTAGCTGCTGTGATGGGGGTGGTACATACCATGGAATCTATCGGTGTGCCTCCTGCCGAATTGGGTATTTTGATTGCCCATGCTTTGGTGGGAACATTTTTGGGTATTTTGCTTTCCTACGGTTTTGTCGGCCCATTATCCAGCTTGCTGACGCAAAAGGCAGATGAATCGACCAAAATGTTTCAGACCATCAAAGTCACCCTGCTGGCAAACTTGAATGGTTACGCCCCGGCAATGGCTGTGGAGTTTGGACGCAAGGCGCTGAACTCAGCCGAACGACCCAGTTTTACCGAGCTGGAAGAACACGTCAAACAAAAACGCTGAGCGATAGTAGTAGCATTTGCGGGGAGGATTTTGCGTACGCTCAGGCGTGGGTTAAGTCATCCCCGTTATTTTCCCTGTAAAGTGAAATTCGAGCAGGCTTAACTGCTCATCTTAGAAAGCAGGCAAAAACGGAACGGACGAATTATGGCAGCCAATGATAAACGACCCATTGTAGTTAAACGTATCAAAAAAATTGCGGGCGGCGCTCATGGAGGGGCCTGGAAAATTGCGTATGCCGACTTCGTGACCGCGATGATGGCTTTCTTTCTGTTGATGTGGTTACTGGGTTCTACCGCCAAAGAGGACTTGGCAGGTATTTCTGAATATTTCAAGACCCCTTTAAAAATAGCCATGTCGGGAGGCTCCAACAGTGGTGAAAGTTCGAGCATGATTAAAGGCGGGGGGCAAGATGCAACACGCAGTAAAGGCGAAATGCGCAAGGGAGAGGTCAAGCCGGAAAAGAAGATTGAATTAAAAACACCCGAGGTAAAGTCTCAAGAAGAAATTAAAAAAATCGAAAAGCAGAAGGAAATTGAAAAGCTCAAAGAGTTAAAGACTTCCATTGAAAAGGCAATTGAAGCCAGTCAAAGATTGCAACAATTCAAAAAACAAATTCTTCTCGACATCACGACCGAAGGTTTGCGCATCCAGATTGTGGATGAAAAAAACCGCCCGATGTTTAGATCGGGAAGCGCGCAGCTTGAACCATATACCAAAGATATCCTGCATGACATTGGCAAAATGTTAAATCAAGTGCCGAACAAAATTAGTTTGTCCGGCCATACCGATGGCGAGCCGTACTCAGTGGGGGACAAGGGATTCGGCAACTGGGAATTATCGGCAGAGCGTGCTAATGCGTCGCGCCGAGAACTGATTCTTGGAGGACTGATCGATGAGAAGGTGGTGCGTGTGGTAGGTCTTTCTTCAGTTGTGCTGTTTGACAAGCTTGATCCGTTTAACCCGATCAACCGGCGTATCAGCATCATTGTAATGAACAAGCAAGCGGAAGAGTCTGCGCGCAATGACGGAGGAACCGTTGAAGTTGACGCGACAACAGATGCCCAGCAACCAGTCATGGGAGGTGTGGCAGCCATGCCTCCAGCCGCTCCGACAGCCGCAACTCATTAAAGTTTCCCGTGATTTAGCCGTTATGGAGAAACAGGTAGTGAAATTTACACTTTTATAATTGGCGTAATTAAATAGCGGGTGTGGAGATATGAAAACTTGGTGGAGTGCTTTGTCTCTAAAAAATAAGCTGCAAATCCCCATTCAGATTATCTTGCTGTTGATCATGGTGCTTGTGCAGCGCTGGGCGTTCAAACAGTTCGAAGGGCAAATGCTTGAGCAGACCGAACAACGGGCTGTGGTTTCGGCCGATGGAGTAATCAACGGCCTGAACATGCTGATGCTTAATGGCATCATCAGTCAGGCAGATCAACGCCAGCTGCTCATAAAAAAGATGGGATCGTCCACCAATGTTGAAGAGTTGAGGGTTGTTCGTGCCAAGCAGGTGCAAGACCAATTTGGCCCCGGATTGCCTGAAGAGCAGGCAAAAGATGATATGGACAGGGAAGCGATACAAATCGCCAAACCGCTATTTAAATTACAGGAAGAAGGAGATAAACATACACTCCGCGCGGTTGTTCCTTTCGTGGTGAGCACCAATTTTCGTGGTACCAACTGTTTAATGTGCCATCAAGTCAAAGAGGGTTCGGTCAATGGTGCAGCCAGTATCACATTGAATGTTGCAAATGAGTATAGCGTTCTGCAAAAGGCTGAAGAGTTGTTATGGGCAGGACAATTGTTAATTCAGGTAGTGCTGTATTTTGTGATAGGTTGGATTATTAATCATGTCACCGAGCCAACCAAAGAATTGCAGCGTGCCATGCGTGCCATGCAGACGGATGGCGATTTGTCGAAACGCGTTGAGGTTCGCAGCGCGGATGAAATCGGTCAGACAGCTGAGTCATTTAACGCTTTGGTAAAAAGTTTTCAAACTATTGTCAGTCAAGTGCATGGCTATGCAAATCAGGTTTCCAGCTCCTCTTCTTCGCTAACAAGTAATGCAGAACAGATTGCAAATAGCTCGCAACAACAGAGCGATGCGGCAGCCAGCACGGCGGGTGCGGTAGATAAAATGAGTTCAAGTATTTCTTCAGTTTCAGATAGCGCTAATGCCGTTTACCAACAATCGCAGGATAGCTTGAAGCGTGCAGCTCATGGTCAAAAAAGCCTGCAGGAAATGATTGGGGAAATCAAACAGGTCGAAAGCGCGGTTCAGCAAATGGCCAGCTCGGTGGATGCTTTCGTGAAAAGCACCCAGACTATCACCAGCATGACTCAACAAGTTCGGGATATTGCAGAGCAAACCAACCTGCTGGCATTGAATGCCGCAATCGAAGCTGCACGTGCCGGCGAACAGGGGCGGGGCTTTGCAGTGGTGGCTGATGAGGTACGCAAGTTGGCTGAAAAATCGGCACAATCAGCCAGCCAGATTGATGTGGTCACCAAAACGCTTGCCGATCAGGGCGAGCAGGTTGAAAAGACAATACAAAGCGGAATTCAGTCTTTGCAAAGCAGTCAAAATCATATGCAAAGTGTCGCTTCTGTACTAGCTCAATCGAATGAATCGGTGGAATGTGTGAACCAGGGTGTGGACGGAATTACAGCATCCGTGCATGAACAAAAACTGGCAAGCCAGGAAATAGTCCGTAATGTGGAAAATATTGCCTCTATGGCGGAGAACAACAATTCATCCATCATGCGTACTGTGCAAGCGGCAAAAGAGATGGAACAACTTGCCGATAATCTAAAACGGTCGGTGGGGCACTTTAAACTTTAGATTGAAAATGCGTAAGTTGGATCCCCATTAAGCGGTGATCCGGCAAAAAGGAGTAGGGTATGTCCGAATTGCTTAGAAACATAGATGAGCGCACCAAGCTGGCGGGAACCAACAAGCTGGAAATCCTGATGTTCACGCTAGGCGTGGATAGCCGTAGCGGGCGCTGTGAAATTTTCGGGATTAACGTGTTCAAGGTGCGCGAAGTGATGCGTATTCCACCTATTACCCGCGCACCTGAAATGCCCAATGCGGTAGAAGGAATGGTGAGCTTGAGAGGAATATTGGTGCCGGTGATTGATTTGGCCAAATATACCGGCGTACAGACCGAACGCAAACCCGAAATCATGATTGTTACTGAATATAACGGGCATACCCAAGGCTTCCTGGTGGAAGCGGTCGATACCATTTTGCGGCTCGACTGGTCTTCCATGAAAGTGCCGCCGGATATGCTTAACAACCAAATGGGAGGCTTGGTAACCGCTGTTACCGAATTGGCGGATGGCCGTTTGGTGATGATGATGGATGTGGAAAAAGTGCTGGCCGAAACAGGTCATGTCAATGATGACATTGCATTGAAATCGGTTAAGCCTATAGATGTGCCGGATCGTACAGTATTCTTTGCCGATGATTCCTCGGTGGCCCGCAAACAAATTGCCAGCACCCTGGAAGCAATGGGAGTGAATCAACTCTCTGCCATAAATGGCCGCCAAGCATGGGAGGAATTATTGAAAATCGCCAATCATGCGGATGCATCCGGTGCCTCGGTAAAAGATTTTGTCCAGGTCATTCTTACCGATGTCGAAATGCCCGAAATGGATGGTTACATGCTGACACGCAAAGTGAAGGCGGATAAACGTTTTTCCGGGATTCCAGTGCTCATGCACTCCTCACTTTCCAGTACTTCCAACCAGCAACTTGGTAAAGCAGTCGGAGTGGATGAGTACGTGCCTAAATTCGAACCACAAAAGCTTGCGCAGACTCTGGAGCGCTTGCTGACTGGCAAAAAGATTACACCATACTCCAAGAGCTGATGCTTTTGGTTTATTGAAAGAAAGGATCAAGACATGTCGCTTACAGATTACCAATCTTCGCAGGATGAAAATGGTGCGAGCCTATTTGATACTGTCGACGCGAGAACCAGCTTGGTCGGATCCAACAAAATGGAAATTTTGTTGTTCTCCCTCGGCACCCAGGAAACATTTGGCATTAATGTTTTCAAAGTCAAAGAAGTCTGTCGTTCGATGCCGATTACCAAAACACCTAACATGCCTGCCGGCGTAGATGGAATCGTATCCCTGCGCGGGCACATTATTCCGGTGCTGACACTGGCGAAATTTCTCGGACTGGACGGCAGTGCACCAAATGAACAGAACACCATGATGGTCGCCGAATATAGTCGCCATATTCTGGGTTTTCTGGTGCATGACGTCGATCGGATCATCCGCGTTGACTGGGATAAAGTGCGTCCGGCAGATGCAATGCTTGCGGGAAACAAGGACATGATTACCGCCATTACCGAATTGCCTGACGGCAAGCTGGTTTCATTGCTGGACGTCGAACAGATTCTCGCCAGTGCATTTGGAGAAGATGTGGTGGGAAATGTTGACAAAGTTGAAAGTGGACATAATTTGTGCGTCTTTTTCGCGGATGACTCAACTGTCGCCCGTAGGAAAATATGCGAAGTGTTAGACAAGTTGGGCGTCAAACATATGCAGGCTAATAATGGACGGGAAGCCTGGGAGCGGCTGAGAGGATTGGCCGACGTGGCGCAAAATAGCGGATCAAACCTGCATGAACAGTTACAAGTGGTATTGGTTGATGCGGAGATGCCGGAAATGGATGGTTACGTATTAACCCAGAACATCAAGGCCGATAGCCGGTTTAACAGTATTCCTGTGGTGATGCACTCGTCATTGTCATCGGAGGCCAATCGGGACATGGGAAGGCGCGTTGGGGTTGATTACTATGTGCCCAAATTTGATGCGGCAATGTTGGCCAGTACATTACGACCGCTACTGGCGGGGTAGTGGTAAAGGGGATCAGGGATAAGCGATAATGTGCAAGGGCGGAAAAGCAAAGGCAAGATTGGGAATTTCATGCTTTCCCCCATTCCCCTAATTGGTAACCGGAGGTAATTGTGGTTGATGCGAATATGAAATTTTTGGTTGTGGACGATTTTTCCACCATGCGGCGCATAGTGAAAAACCTGCTTAAGGAGCTGGGTTTCACCAATGTGCAGGAAGCAGAAGACGGCGTGGATGCGCTGAACAAGCTGCGCGGCGGAGATTTCGATTTTGTGGTGTCGGATTGGAATATGCCGAATATGACGGGCATTGATTTGTTGAGAGCTATTCGTGCAGATGCCACACTGAAACATTTGCCGGTATTGATGGTGACGGCCGAGGCGAAGCGGGAAAACATTATCGAAGCGGCACAGGCCGGGGCGAGCGGATACGTTGTCAAGCCTTTTACAGCCGGCACATTAGATGAAAAGTTAAAGAAAATTTTCCAGACCATGCAGAAGTGAGTATGCCATGACTAACAAAGCGGCTGAGGGACAAGATTCGGATGATTTGGAAGCATTGTTTGACAGCATTGTTTCCGCGAATGCCAGCGAAGAAAAAGCGGCTAACACATCCTTTGTGGGTGACGAAAGCAACGAATCCGATCAAGTGATCAACAAAGTTGGCCACCTGACCAGAGCATTGCACAACAGCCTTCGCGAGTTGGGGTATGACAAGAATTTACAACGCGCTGCAGCGACTATTCCCGACGCCCGTGAACGCCTGAATTATGTCGCCGTTCTAACCCAGCAGGCCGCTGAAAAAGTTTTAAATGCAACGGATGCAGCGCAACCGGTAGTTGAAAAAATTGAGATTGAGTCGCAGCGTCTTGCTAAAGACTGGCAGAAACTGATGGACAAACAACTTGATGTTGAACAGTTTAAACAACTGGCCATGCAAACTCATGCCTTTCTGATCGACGTACCCAAGCAGACCAAAGCGACCAACGCATACCTGATGGAAATCATGATGGCACAGGATTTTCAGGATCTGACCGGGCAGGTAATCAAAAAAATTGTTTCGGTAACTCAACAAATGGAAACGCATTTGGTGGAGTTGCTGGTAGAGCATCCTCCGTCCACCGCGAGTCCCGATGCCTATTCCGGATTGCTAAACGGCCCGGTAGTGAATGCGGCAGGGCGCACCGATGTGGTGACCAGCCAGGATCAGGTGGACGAGCTATTGGAAAGCATGGGATTTTGAAGGTGTTAAAAACGAAGCAGTTACAGGCAGCCGTTTGCCGTTAGTCATTAGTTGCTGTTGTCGCCGGGAAAGCACTCTTGCTGGCGATCGACGACTAAAAACTGGAGTTTTAAAATGAACGATTTTGCGGGTATGGAAGAATTGATGGAGGATTTCCTGACGGAAGCCTCCGATTTACTGTCCGATGTAGACAGTAAATTGATGGGTCTGGAAAAGACGCCCAATGACCGTGACCTGCTAAACGTGATATTTCGTGGTTTTCATACCATCAAAGGGGGGGCCGGGTTTCTTAATGCAACTGAACTGGTTACGCTTTGTCACCTGACTGAAAACTTGTTTGACAAGCTGCGCAATGGCGAATTGACGCTGAACGCGGAAATCATGGACACCATTTTTGCCGCAACGGGAGAAGTGCGCCAGATGTTTGGCTATCTGTCGCAAAACCGTCAGCCGGAGGCGGCGCCTCCCCATTTGATTGCCTCACTTCATGCAGCTCTGGAGGGTAAGCCTGTAGTAACTGAAAACATAGAACAAGCAACTCCTCAAGCAATAACAACCGATCCTCAACTCACAAATGAGCCTGACTGGAATGGTTTATATAAAGCGGTGGTAGGTGTCGAAACGCCTCCTGTTTCCGCAACTGCTGTAGCAGCTCCCTCCCCTATTCCGGTTTCAATACCAACACCCGCCCCCGCACCGCACGTACCCGAGCGGCGGGTTGCCGATAATCCTCCCCCAAAACAGAATCCGGGGCGTCGTGAAAGCGATGGAACTTCCTCGGGTAAGGATAATACGATCCGGGTTGATACGGATCGTCTGGATCAGGTGCTGAATCTTTCCGGTGAAATAGGGCTGACTAAAAATCGTTTAACCCATTTGCGGACAGACATTCTGCAAGGGCGTTCTGATGCCGTGACCTTGCGCGCATTGGACGAGTCAGTGAGCCAGCTTGACATGCTTGTGGTCAGCTTGCAGAACGCAGTGATGAAAACACGTATGCAACCCATCGGGCGACTGTTCAATAAATACCCCCGTTTGGCACGCGACCTCGCGCGTCAACTTGGCAAGGATGTTGAGTTGGTGCTGTCGGGAGAAGATACGGAAATTGACAAAACCATGATTGAGGATCTTAACGATCCTCTGGTTCACTTGATTCGCAATGCGGTGGATCATGGGGTGGAGTCAACCGAACAACGGTTGGCTGCAGGTAAGCCTGAAAAGAGTTTGGTGCGTCTGGGTGCACGCCAGGAGGGAGATCATATTCTGATTACCATTGTGGATGACGGCAAGGGAATGCGTCCGGAAACTATCCGCAACAAAGCTATCGAAAAAGGATTGATTGGACCGGATGCTGTGAGCAGTCTGGATGATGCAGAAAGTCTGGCGCTTATCTTGCTGCCTGGGTTCTCAACCAAAGACGAAATTTCCAGTGTTTCCGGCCGCGGTGTTGGCATGGACGTGGTGAAAACCAACATTGAGAAACTGAATGGTTCGATCAGTATTATTTCCGAGCCGGATAAAGGAAGCACATTCACCATCTCGCTCCCTCTCACGTTGGCGATCTTGCCTGTGTTGTTGTTACGCCTGAGCAACCAGTCATTTGCTGTGCCATTGTCGTTGGTGCGTGAAATTCTGGCTATTTCACCGTCCGATTTACAACAAGTATCGGGCAAGTCGACCATCGTGGTGCGTGGTGAGGTATTACCAGTATTGCCTTTGGCACGCCTGATCGGATGGGAGCAGACCGAGACTCCCGAAGTGGGTGTATTGATGCAAGTGGGGACACAAAGTTTTATACTTTCAGCGGATGGCTTTGCGGGCCATGACGACGTGGTAATTAAATCACTGGATACTTTCCGTCCCAAGGGCGTGGCAGGGGTAACCATGTCGAGCGAAGGAGAGATTGTGTTGATCCTTGATATCAAGGAATTGCTGGAAGAAGTGCGCGGGTACATCAGCTGAGGAAAAGATGATGTATTCCCACAGTTCTAAAAATTCGCTTTCCTCAGTGTTGCCGGTCATCATTGGCGCACTCTTTTTGCATTGGGGCGTGGGTAGACTTGAAACAGATATTGCCGGAGGATTACATGCGGCAGTGACGGCAATGGCAGTATTTTTGGTATGGAGGATGTGCCAAAAGCCTCAAAGCTCAAGTCAGAGCGCTGAAGCGATCCTCAAAAACCAGGAAAAATTTGGAGTTGACAAGGTGTTGCTGGAAACTCATTCTGATTTTGCCGAACATTTTGCGGGTTCAAACGATGATTTAGGCCAAGTTCAGTCTTTGCTCAGTGATGCGATTTCTAATTTATTTAGCAGCTTTCAAGGCATGCATCAATTGATAAAAGAGCAGCAAGACATGGCATCGTCTATTGTCACTGATGACACAGACGGTACGATGCAAAGCTCCTTGCACGAAACTTCTGAAACTTTGAAGGCATTAGTAGGCAGCATCATTAATAACAGTAGAGTTGGAATGGAACTGGTCGAAAAAATGGAAGAAGTCAGCAATCAAGTGACAGGTATTTTGCAAGTACTTGGTGAGATTGATTCCATTTCAAAGCAAACCAATCTGTTATCGCTTAACGCGGCAATTGAAGCAGCACGGGCAGGCGAGGCGGGGCGTGGTTTTGCAGTGGTGGCAGATGAGGTGCGCAAACTATCGGCGCGCGCAGAACATTTTAGCAAGCAAATACGCAGCAATGTTAAACAAGTTCATGAATCCATCGTGGATGCTGAGCAGTCCATTAATAAAATGGCTTCTCTGGATATGGATTTTGCTTTGGACTCGAAGAGGCGTCTGGATGCCATAATGGATCGTGTGCAGAAATCAAACCTTGAGATGACGACGGTGATTTCCAGGCAAGGGGAGATGTCCGGCAGAGTGAATGATGTGGTCGGCGGAGCGATCACTTCTTTACAGTTTCAGGATATGGTTAATCAACTATTGCAGCATTCCCGTTTGCGCATCGAAAGTATGCAGGAAGCTTGGAATCTGATTGGCGGTATGGCCGAGGAAGAACGGAGTGGTAAATCTATATTGACACAGGATGTGCAGCATATAACCACACAAATTTCTGAAATATTTCATAACGCAGGCAAAGCGAGCGCACGCAATCCTGTTCGCCAGGGTGATATGGCGACCGGAGATATAGACCTGTTTTAAGTGCCACTCAAATTTTTTCAGGCACTTTAACAGTGCCTGTTTTTCTCTACAAAGCTGTTATTCTGTGCACAGTAATGAATAGGGCGAATGGTGTTTGAGTTAAGCAACCCCCTCGCTATTCGGCAAAAAAATCATCTGTTTGAAACGGGTTCTAAATGCAGCTTGTTTTAACAGCCTCCGCGAGCTAAGATACACACCGCTTACAAGCAATTTTCTATTATTCAGTGAACTTCGGGGTATTTAGCCATGGCAAAAACCGTTCTCAGTGTTGATGATTCCAGTTCCATACGGCAGATGGTGTCGTTCACCCTTAAAGGGGCTGGTTATGAAGTGATCGAAGCGTCAGATGGCCAGGAGGGTCTTGAAAAAGCCAAAATGAAAACGGTGGATATGGTTTTGACTGACCAAAACATGCCGCGTATGGATGGCTTGACGATGATAAAAAACTTGCGCGCCTTGCCTAGTTATCGAAATGTACCCATTCTGATGTTAACCACCGAATCTGGCGATGCCATGAAACAGCAGGGCAAAGCTGCAGGAGCAACAGGTTGGCTGGTGAAACCGTTTGATCCGGCAAAATTGCTGGAAGTGACGAAAAAAGTAATTGGATAAATCAGTCGCGTGTGGAGAGGGTTAACAACCTGTCCTCACCACTAGCCTAACATCCACTACTGGCACCGGACATCCGATGAGTATAGATCTATCCCAGTTTTATCAAGTTTTCTTCGAGGAAGCTGCCGAGCATCTCGCAACGATGGAGACTTTGTTGCTTGCGCTGGATGTTTCCAACCCCGTCATGGAGGATCTGAATGCGATCTTTCGTTCTGCGCACTCCATAAAAGGGGGGGCGGGCACGTTCGGTTTCAACGACATGACCGAAGTTACACATGTTCTGGAAACGCTGCTCGACAAATTGCGAAAACAGGAAATGACACTGACCGATGAAATGGTCAGCGCGTTTCTTGAAGCAGGCGATGTTATCTCAACCCAGTTGGGAGCCCACCGCGGCGAAGGACAGGTAGACCAGGCTGAAGTCAAAGCGGTATGCGAAAAACTTGAACGACTGACCAATAAACAACAAGCGGCAAGCAAGCCTGCTCCCGTAGCACCGGCGGAGCAAAAATCCGAAGAAGATGCATACGGTTTTTTTGACGATCCCCAAGAAGCTATTGCACCCGCTTCTGGACAGGTGCAAACAGAGGATCCCGCTTATGGATTTTTTGACGAGACACCTGCAGCAGTCACTTCTGCCCAAGCAGATCCGGGCTATGGTTTTTTTGATGACGAGCCGGTCGCATCCGTGCCTGCAGCAGCTCAAAATGATCTCGGTTATGGTTTTTTTGATGATGAGCCCGTTGCATCAGTAGCTGCAGTTCCGGATCAGAATAATCCTGAACAAAACATAAAAAAGGGTTACGGATTTTTTACTGAAACGCCCGTCGAGCAAGCTGCACGACATACCAAACAAGGTTACGGGATTCTAAATGAACCGCTAACCCCCTTGCCTGAGGAACCCCCGCCGCAAGCAGCTTCGGTTGCTGCACCGGTGAATGTGGATAAACCAGCAGTAACTGCTATCGCCCCTTCCGCGCAAACTGCCAACAGACGCGCAACTGACAAACCTGCCGCTGCCCAGGCTGAAACTTCTATCCGAGTGAGCGTGGAGAAAGTGGACCAACTGATTAATCTGGCCGGTGAGTTGGTTATTACGCAAGCTATGCTGGCGCAGTCGGCGCAGGAAGCCATCAGTGAAGGGAATGAGCGTCTGCAGCGCGGCTTGTATCAGCTTGAACGCAATACCCGAGATTTGCAGGAAGCGGTCATGTCCATTCGCATGATGCCGATTTCTTTCGTATTCAGCCGTTTTCCGCGTCTGGTACGGGATCTGGCCGGCAAGCTGAACAAACAGGTGGAACTGAAAACTGTTGGTGAAAATACCGAGTTGGATAAAGGCTTGATTGAGAAAATTTCCGATCCGATGACACACTTGGTACGCAATAGCCTGGACCACGGTATCGAGTCCCCGGAGAAGCGCATTGCAGCAGGCAAAGACCCGCGCGGAACCATCACGCTGAAAGCTTCCCACCAAGGGGGCAATGTGGTCATTGAGGTCGCAGACGATGGCGGTGGTTTGAGCAGGAGCAGAATTTTAGCCAAGGCAAAGGAACGCGGTTTGCCGATGCGCGATGACATGACCGATCAGGAAGTATGGATGCTGATTATGGAGCCGGGATTCTCAACGGCGGAAGTGATCACTGACGTATCCGGGCGTGGCGTAGGCATGGATGTGGTTAGACGCAATATCACTGAATTGGGCGGGCGCCTTGAACTGGATTCTGTAGAAGGATTCGGTTCACGCACGATTATCCGGTTGCCGTTAACCTTGGCTATTTTGGATGGTCTGTCAGTTTCGGTCGGCGCGGAGACTTATATTATTCCGTTGAACGCAATTGTCGAATCACTGCAGGTTTCCTTGGTTGACCTCAAGACGGTCAGCAGCGACGGGCAATTATTGCGCGTACGCGGAGAATATTTGCCACTGGTCAAAGTGCATGAAGTATTTAACACCAAACCCAAAGCCGATACATTGGAAAAAGGGATTGCGGTTATAGTCGAAGCGGAAGGCAAGAAAACAGCATTATTTGTGGATGAATTATTGGGTCAGCACCAAGTTGTTATCAAGAGTCTGGAATCTAATTTCCGTAAAATGCAGGGAATTTCCGGCGCAACCATCATGGGTGACGGCAGAGTCGCGCTGATTCTTGATGTGGCTGCCTTAATTGCGTACAACGGGCAACGTGAACGCCGAGTCGTCGCATAATGGTTACCTGAAGTCGGCACAAGCAGTCAGGTTGCTTGACCGGAATAGTTGCAAGAATGGGGAGAAAATAAATGGCAATTACAACTACGGCCGGTAGCACCATCGGCTCCGAATTCCTGACCTTCACACTGGGTAGTGAGGAATATGGAATGGATATCCTCAAGGTGCAGGAGATACGCGGCTATGACGCAGTTACCACTATCGCCAACACGCCGGAATTCATCAAAGGGGTCATCAATTTGCGCGGCACGATCGTCCCGATCGTGGATTTGCGCATCAAGTTTCATTTGGGCACGGTTGAATACAACCAACTTACCGTAGTGATCATTTTAAACCTGGGACATCGCGTGGTGGGTATCGTGGTTGACAGTGTATCCGATGTGTTGGCCTTGACGCCGGAACAAATTCGCCCCGCTCCGGATTTATCTGCCGGACTCGACACGCGCTATTTGATGGGACTGGGAACGGTAGGCGAACGTATGCTGATTTTGGTTGATATTGAAAAGTTGATGAGTAGCAATGAGATGGAATTGATGGATGAAATAACCTAAAAATGATCCCTCCGACTGTTGCATAACTAAAACAAGCACTCGCCAGCATTTTGATTGGCTGGCAAGAATTTTAGTTCGACTGTTAAGCTAAGGATTTCTGTTCCTTCACAAAATCTGCAGGTAGCCACACAGGCCACACCAAAAAATCCTTTTCGAATATCACACGACTTTATGACGAATCCAAGCGAAAAACAGAATTTCGAGGAGAGCAAAAAATGCGTTCGAACACTCCGGTAACCAATGTTGAATATGAAATAAGGGAAAATTCATCCATTGTTTCCAGAACTGACTTAAAAGGAATCATTACTTACGTAAACCCGGACTTTATTGAAGCATCTGGCTTTACCGAAAAGGAGCTGATCGGTCAGCCCCACAACTTGTTACGCCATCCGGATATGCCGGAAGAAGCGTTTGCTGATATGTGGACAACGCTAAAGGACTGTAAACCATGGACCGGTGTAGTAAAAAACCGCCGTAAAAACGGCGATCATTATTGGGTAATAGCCAATGTGACTCCCATTACTGAAAGCGGTAATTGCGTGGGTTACTTGTCTGTACGCACTAAACCCACGCGCCAGGTGATCGATGCTCACGCGGCGGTGTATCGGCGGTTCAAAGAAGGTAAACAAGGTAATTTGCGCATTGTTGCAGGCAAGGCAGTGAAAAGTGCCAGAGCCAGCACTATTCTGAAGTTTTTTTCCGGAATGAACGAGCGGTCAAGAATTGTCACCGCGTTTGCCATAGTTCAATTGATTTTTATTGCAGTGTTGATCAGCGCGCTGGTGATCGAACGAAATTCGATGTTTGAGGATAGGCAGCGAGCCACCCGATATGCAGTAGAAACGGCTTGGGGAACAGTTGAGAGTTTGGGCAAAGCCGCAACTGCCGGCGAAATTACGGTTGAAGAGGCGCAAAAAAGGGCCATTACCCAATTGAAAGGATTACGTTACGACGGCAAGGAATATTTCTGGATAAATGACATGCAACCTCGCATGATCATGCATCCAGCCAAGCCTGAAATGGATGGTCAGGATATTGGCGGAATCAAAGATCCAAACGGCAAACAACTCTTCATTGACATGGTCAACCTTGTGAAGGCCAACGGATTTGGTTTTGTGAGTTATGAATGGCCCCGCCCCGGAAGTGACAAGCCCGTCCCCAAAATCTCGTTCGTGAAGGGCTATCAGCCGTGGGGTTGGGTGATCGGTTCAGGCATCTATGTGGATGATATAGACGAGATCGTCAAGGGTCAAATATGGAAACTTTTGATTGTTTTACTGGTAACCACGTTATTGATGGTAGTAATGACCAAGTCCTTACTAAACAATATCGTGGGCTCGTTACGCAAAGCCAGTAATCAATTAAACCGGATAGCGCAAGGAAACTATAGCGATGTCATTGAAATCCATCGTGCCGATGAAGTGGGCTTGCTGATGTATGCCATGAAGTCCATGCAAATACGCATGGGTTTTGAAGTGACTGATGCCAAGCGCACTGCAGAGGAGTCAACGCGGATTCGCGTGGCTCTCGATAACATTGATATGAGTGTGACCGTATCGGATAGTAATGGCCTATTGATTTACTTTAATAACTCAGCCCGAAGATTGTTTGAAAAAATTGAAGCACAGGTCATGGCGCGGCAGCCGAATTTTGTTGTAAACAAGCTCATTGGAGAAAAGCTAACCGATTTTTTTGAAGATGAAGTAATAAAGGCCGCGTACCGGGAAAAAATGGTGGCAAGCCGGGTCTTCGATATGCAGATGGCTGGACGAACATTGCGGTTGACCGCTGCGCCGGTGCGAGATGATTCCGGCGAATACATTGGCCGGGTAACCCAGTGGTTGGATCGTACGGTGGAAGTCGCGGTAGAACAAGAAATTGCCACGATCGTCAATGCAGCCAGCAAAGGAGATTTTGGTCATCGGGTGAGTCTGGAAGGCAAAGAAGGTTTCTTTCGCCAGATTGGTAACGATATGAATAACCTGATGCAAATCAGCGCGACCAGCCTTGACGAAGTGGTGCGTGTGCTGGGGGCGCTGGCCAAGGGCGACCTGACCCAGACCATTTCCAACGAGTACCACGGCACCTTTGGCCAGGTCAAGGACGATTCCAACACGACGGTGGAGCAATTGACCGAGGTGATTACCCGCATCAAGGAAGCAGCCGAGACAATTAACACGGCTTCCAAGGAAATCGCCTCCGGCAATACGGATCTGTCGCAACGTACCGAAGAACAAGCCTCTAGCCTGGAAGAAACCGCCGCCAGCATGGAAGAAATCACCTCGACGGTGAAACAGAATGCGGATAACGCCAAACAGGCCAACCAGTTGGCGGCGGGCGCTTCAGAAATCGCCGTCCGTGGTGGGGAAGTGGTTGGCAAAGTGGTGGCGACCATGTCATCGATCAGCGACAGTTCAAAGAAAATTGTGGATATCATCAGCGTGATTGACGGGATTGCCTTCCAGACCAATATTCTGGCGTTGAATGCGGCAGTGGAAGCTGCGCGGGCAGGTGAACAGGGACGTGGCTTTGCGGTAGTGGCAAGCGAAGTTCGTAATCTGGCGCAGCGCTCTGCAGCGGCGGCCAAGGAAATCAAAACGCTGATTAATGACTCGGTGGATAAGGTCGCAGTAGGAACCGATCTGGCAGACAAGGCCGGCAAGACCATGGACGAAGTGGTTTACTCGGTCAAGCGCGTCACCGATATCATGGCCGAAATCAGTGCGGCCTCGGTCGAGCAAAGCTCGGGCATTGAACAAGTCAATCAGGCGATTACCCAGATGGATGATGTGACGCAACAGAATGCAGCTCTGGTGGAACAAGCGGCGGCGGCGGCAGAGTCGCTGGAAGAACAGGCAGAGCAGCTAACTGAGCTGATCAGCTCCTTTCACTTGACTGGAGAAAGAAGAGTAGGTGGAACCCGAAGTGGCAGACAGCAGGCGTTGCCTACTCCTCCGGTACGTTCGGCGCCCCAGCGCCCGGCGAAGCCCATGCCCAAGGTGAATATTTCGGACGACGACGAATGGAAGGAGTTCTGAGGTACCCGGTGCAAGATTTAAGGGTCAGGAATCAAAGGGTAATCTTCGATTCGTCTCTTGTTTTTTGCACTTGGTAACTTGATCATTATGGCCGACGCAGATAGTTTCAAGGAAAAAAGTGTGCGTGAATTTAAGTTCACAGCACAAGATTTCAAGCGGGTACAAAAGCTGATTTATGATCACGCTGGAATTTCCCTTAGCGAGAGCAAACAGGAATTAGTTTATAGCCGCCTGTCGCGGCGCTTGCGTGCCACAGGCATTAACTCTTTTACGGAATATCTGGGCTTGCTGGAAAATAACGATGAAGCGGAATGGGAGGAATTCACTAACGCCTTGACCACTAACCTCACATCGTTCTTTCGCGAAGCGCATCATTTTCCGATCCTTGCAGAACAAATTCGCAAACACAGAGGAAGTGAACCCTTTTCAATCTGGTGTTCAGCTGCATCAACCGGTGAAGAACCCTATTCCATCGCAATGACTGCAGTAGATGCCTGCGGCAGTTTTACATCCCCCGTCACGATTATTGCAACAGATTTGGATACCAAAGTGCTGGAGACTGCAAAGGCTGGAGTTTATCCGTTAAACCGGGTAGATAAAATGAATCCAGACATGGTGAAACGTTTCTTCCTGCGGGGTACCGGAAAACAGGAGGGATTTGTCAGAGTGCGCAAAGAATTGCGCGATATGATTACCTTTCGCCAACTTAACCTTCTTGATAAAACCTGGCCGATCCGGTCGCAATTGGATGTCATTTTTTGCCGCAACGTAATGATCTATTTTGACAAGCCAACGCAACTCGAAATTTTGAAGAAATTTGTGCCTCTGCTGCGCGATAGCGGGTTGCTGATCGCCGGACATTCGGAAAGTTTTTACCATGCCGAGGAGTACTTCAAGCTTCGTAGCAAGACCGTGTACGAGCTTGCTAAAAAGGCCGGAGTACAAGCGGGTTCCGGAAAGCGTTAAGCGCGGGATCGGACAATGCACAAGGATGAATCCTCCGAAACGACGCATGACAAGGCTTATGAAGAAGTTTTGTCACCCAACCTGTATTTCGACAAGAATTTTGAGATTGATGCAGTCAAGATATTGCCGGGTGAATATTATGTAACGACGCGTGATATGGCATTGGTAACGGTGCTGGGTTCATGCGTAGCCGCATGCATATATGACAAAAATCAAGCCATAGGAGGAATGAACCATTTCATGCTTCCGGATAAAAGACGAAATGGGAGTGACATACTTGGTTTATCAACACGCTATGGTGTTTATGCCATGGAAATAATGATCAATGAATTACTCAAGATGGGTGCGAAGCGCAGTAATCTTGAGGCAAAAGTATTTGGTGGTGGAAATGTGTTGCGCGGGTTTACGGTGAATAAAGTAGGGCATAATAATGCCGAGTTTGTGATTGAATATTTGAACAGGGAAGGCATTAAAATTGCAGCTCAAGACTTGCTGGATATTTATCCACGCAAAGTGTATTACTTTCCACGCAGCTGCCGGGTGTTAGTGAAGCAGTTACGCGAGGTGCATAACAATACCATTATTGATCGTGAACAGGAATATGGCTCACGTATAGAAATGGCTGATTTGCAGGGTGATGTGGAACTGTTTTAAAGATTATTGTATGGGGCCTGTCTAAATGAAGAATGCCGTTCCGGAACGAAAAATTAAGGTGCTGATCATTGACGATTCGGCATTGATCCGCAGCGTTCTTAAAGAAGTCATCAATAATTTCCCGGATATGGAAGCCGTCGGGGCTGCTTCAAATCCTTTGCAGGCTCGCGAAATGATCAAGACTTTAAATCCTGACGTCTTGACCTTGGATGTGGAAATGCCGGAGATGGATGGGCTGACCTTTCTGGAAAAACTGATGCGATTGCGGCCCATGCCCGTGCTGATGATTTCCAGTTTGACTGAACGCGGTTCGGATGCCGCACTGCGCGCTCTGGAGTTGGGGGCCGTGGATTTTCTACCTAAACCCAAGCTGGGTATCGTTGAGGGCATACAAGAATATGCCGACGAAATCGCCGGCAAAATCCGCACGGCATTTAAAACAAAAATTCGCCCGCGTAGTCAGGAAGCGTCTTCAGCTCTGGTTGCATTACCATCTTTGGGCAGCCGCTTCTCCACCACCGAGAAAGTCATTGCCGTTGGATCTTCCACCGGCGGAACCGAAGCGATCAAAGAGTTGCTGGTCAGGATGCCTGCCGATGCACCGGGTATTTTAATTGCACAGCACATGCCCCAGGCGTTTACCAAATCTTTCGCCAATCGTTTGGATGGATTGTGTAAAATCAAGGTGGTAGAAGCGGAAGGCAACGAGCGCATCTTGCCCGGGCATGCCTATATTGCTCCCGGACATTCGCATCTCCTGCTTAAACGGAGTGGTGCCAATTATATGACTGAGCTGAGTCAATCCGCCCCGGTTAATCATCATCGGCCTTCGGTTGAAGTGCTATTTCGCTCGGTTGCCCAATATGCAGGAAAGAACGCCATCGGTATTATGTTGACCGGCATGGGCAAAGACGGTGCAGTGGGCATGCTGGAGATGCGACAGGCCGGAGCGTACAATCTGGCTCAGGACGAGGCAAGTTGTGTGGTATTTGGTATGCCGCGTGAGGCTATTGCCGTGGGTGCAGTGGACGAGGTGGTACCGATACAGGAAATGACGCAACGCGTATTGAGCAAGTTGATGCAAAGTGGTGGAATGGGCAACAGAGTTTAATAACAATCATTTGGAGTTCTTTTAGCCGCTAGTCGCCGCTAACTGGAAGCTATCGAATTATAACTGCCGCAATCAGGGAAAGTTTAAGAGGAGATAAAATAAATGGACATTAAGGTAACAACCGCCGGATCAGTCGCAACCATCGGCATGAAGGGCCGATTTGATTTTAGTGCGCACCGCAGTTTTAAGGATGCTTATGAACCGGTGTTAAAAGAAAAGACCTATACCACCCTGGAGATCAATCTGGCTGAAGTCGCTTATATGGATAGCTCGGCGCTGGGTATGCTGCTTTTGTTACATGAACGCGCGCAGGCGGATGGTAAGGAAGTGATATTGAGCCGGGCCAACTCGACGGTGTTACAGATTCTTGATATTGCCAACTTTAAAAAATTATTCACCATTCGCTGAGTAGCCGAATTCCCGACAACATGCCTATTCCGAAAACAGATTTAACGATTCTAATAGTTGATGACTCGCGCCCGGATCGGGCGTTGATGACCGCGATGCTTGCCAAAATGGGGCATGAGGTCATGCAGGCGGGTACTGGTGAAGAAGCGTTGGAAATTTTTTTGGAGAATATGCCGGACATGGTATTAATGGATGTCCTGATGCCCGGGATGGGTGGTTTTGATACGGTAAGGGAGATGCGCCGCATTGCGCGGAATGAATGGTTTCCGATTATTTTTATCACCGGATTGGGGCACGAAGATGACATCGTGCGGGGTATTGAAGCAGGTGGGGATGACTATGTACTCAAACCGATAAACTATAAAATGTTGCATGCAAAGGTTGATTCTCTACACCAACACTTGCAGTTTTTCAGGAGGATGCAAGAGCAAAGCAAATTATTGCTCGACAACAAAATAAGAAGCGAAGAAGAGCAGCAGGCAGCCCATGAGTTCATGGGCAGATTGTTAGCTTTGGACAAGATTAAAGACCCACTGGTGAAATTTCATCTCCAGGCTGCGGAAATCTTCAGCGGTGACCTGATTGCAGCGGCGCGAACCCCGATAGGCAATTTGTATATCATGCTAGCCGATAGCACGGGCCATGGGTTGACTGCCGCATTGGCTGTGATGCCGGTACTGCAGTCGTTTCATGCCATGGTTTCAAAAGGATTCAGTATTGGCGCGCTTGCAGCGGAAATCAACCGGAAAATCAGAGAGTATCTGCCGGCTAACCGTTTTGTTGCTACCGTGCTGGTTGAACTGGACACAAAAAATGGCCGAATCAGTGTGTGGAATGGAGGTTGCCCACCGGCAGTGTTGCTGAATTCAGACGGTGCGGTGGTTTGTCATTTTCACTCCAGTCATTTGCCCTTGGGAATTCTCAATCCGGCTAATTTCAATGATGAAGTTGCCCATTATCATTATGGCAATAATCATTGCCAACTTTTGTTGTGCTCGGATGGGGCAATTGATAGTGCAGATCCAGGGAGTATGGAGCTTGGCTTGTCTCACTTGCTGCAGGTTGCGCGTGCCGAAAAGATCGGGGAACGCTTGCCTGGTATGGTCAGGATGCTGGAACAGAAATTGGAGGGAAAGCCTGCCCATGACGATATAGCACTGATTTTAGTGGATTGCCCTGTCGAAGACACAAGCCAGCTGGATGTTCCGGCGAGGCCGGAATCTATTTCCCGCGAGTCCACCCCGGCCACGGCACAAGATGTGTCACAGGTTGAGGCGAAGACCGAATGGGAAATGGCACTTAGCCTGACCGCCCCTCAACTACGGCAGACCGACATTGTTCCTCTGCTGCTTCATATCGTTAATCAAATTGAACTTGAAGACTCCAGTCTGTCCGGGAAACTGTTTCTAATCTTGTCTGAGCTATTTAATAACGCGCTTGATCATGGATTGCTCAAATTGGATTCATCGCTGAAAAATGACCCGGAAGGCATGGATCGTTACTACGAAGAACGCAACGTACGTTTGAAAGAATTGGAGCAAGGTGAGATCAAAATAAATCTGCAAAAAATTGCAACTGTAAATGGGCCCAGTTTAAATATCGTTATCAGTGATACCGGTTCAGGTTTTGATTATCAGGGTTTGAAAGCGGCTGCGCTCGAACCCAGTAAGCGCCGTCACGGCCGCGGTATTGCTCTGGTTGAGAGTCTGAGCAGTCATTTTTACTATGCCGACAATGGCAGAGAATCGCATGTCAGTGTTTTGCTACAGAATACAAATCAATCTATTTAAATACGTTATAAATTCTTGCCTTATTCTTCCGATTGATTTTTCCCCCGCAAGTTGATAATTGCTATCAAGCCGTCCCCTCACGTTAGGGATGTTCCCTAAGTAAGAGCGAGACGGTAGCGGTAGCTCCCGTATTGGCCGGTAAGGCCTGTAACGTGATGCTTCAGCACGGAGCGAGTCATGGCAGAAGATAGCGATCTCGAAAAATCAGAACAGCCCTCACAGAGGCGCCTTGAACAGGCGCGCGAGGAAGGTCAGGTTGCACGTTCGCGTGAGCTATCCACATTTGCGGTATTGCTGGCTGGCGGAGCAGGGATGTGGGTGATGGGCTCATCGTTGACGGGTCAACTGACCAAGTTAATCCGCGAAGGCCTGACACTGGATACCGAATTGGCATTTCATGCTGATTTGTTGTTGCCGCGCTTGTATGCACTATCCATGGAAACGCTTTGGACCTTTTTACCTCTCCTGACGCTGCTCCTGCTCACCGCTGCGCTATCTCCACTGTTACTTAATGGCTGGCTATTCAGCCTGAAACCGCTTCAACCCAATTTCTCGAAACTAAATCCGATGACCGGTTTGACTCGCATGTTTGCGATTCACGGCCTGATTGAATTGGGTAAAGCATTAGGCAAGTCGATCATCGTGGGTGGGGTGGGTGCATGGGCAGTCTGGCATAACAGGGACGCAGTCATGATGCTGATATCGCAGCCGGTAGTGGCTGCAATACCCCATTTGGGAAATCTGATGTGGATCACATTTACTGCCATCATGGGTGGAATGCTGCTGATCGTGGCGATTGATGTGCCGTTCCAGCTGTGGGAACACAATAAACAATTGAAGATGACCAAGGAAGAGGTTCGTCAGGAAGCCAAGGAAGCCGAAGGTGATCCGCAGGTCAAGGGACGTATCCGCAAGATGCAGCGTGAAATGGCTCGCCGCCGCATGATGAAAGAAATCCCGACGGCTGATGTGGTGGTAACTAACCCGACTCACTATTCGGTGGCATTAAAGTACAGTGAAGGCGGCATGAGCGCACCGATCGTCGTGGCAAAAGGTTCGCATCACTTGGCGGCAAAGATTAAAGAAATCGCCATTGCTAATAATGTTCCGATTCTCGAAGCACCGCCACTTGCCCGTGCCTTGAACAAATACACAGAGTTGGGCGAGGCCATTCCCGAAGCGCTCTACAACGCGGTGGCGGAAGTGCTGGCTTATGTGTACCAATTGCGCCTGTACCGTAAAGGTATTGCCGAAAAACCAATCGAACCACGCGACTTGCCGGTACCGCCACAGCTTGATCCGGGCGCGCAAGAATTTGAAGGAAGGACACCATGAACTCTTTATTAACTCTGCAAGATTTTATCAAGCGCGCCGGTTTGCGCACGCTGGCCGGTCCGGTGCTGATTGTAATGATATTGGCGATGATGGTATTGCCATTGCCGCCGATGCTGCTCGATATCCTGTTCACTTTCAATATTGCCATTGCTGTCATGGTGTTGCTGGTCAGCATGAATACGACAAAGACACTGGATTTCTCGGTCTTTCCGACGGTACTGCTGATCACAACGTTATTACGTCTGTCGCTCAACGTGGCCTCTACTCGGGTGGTATTGCTGCAGGGGCATACCGGGGCGGCAGCAGCGGGTAAAGTGATTGAATCATTCGGCCATTTTCTGGTCGGTGGCAATTACGCCGTTGGGATTGTGGTTTTTGCAATTCTGGTGGTCATCAACTTCGTTGTAATAACCAAAGGTGCCGGGCGAATTGCAGAAGTGGGCGCACGCTTTACTCTGGATGCGATGCCTGGCAAACAGATGGCGATTGACGCGGATCTTAACGCAGGTTTGATCGGCGAAGACGTAGCCCGTAAACGGCGTTCTGATATTGCACAGGAAGCTGATTTTTATGGCTCCATGGACGGTGCAAGCAAATTTGTTCGCGGGGATGCCGTCGCCGGAATCATGATCATGCTGATTAATGTGGTCGGTGGTCTGATCGTCGGAGTGGTACAGCACAATATGGATATTGCCGCTGCCGCGCAAAATTACACCTTGCTGGCTATCGGTGATGGTCTGGTTGCACAGATTCCAGCGTTGGTTATATCTACCGCTGCCGGTTTGGTGGTCAGTCGTGTCACCACTGAAGAAAATATCGGCCAGCAGTTGGTGGGGCAACTATTCGACAAGCCGCAAGTGTTGATATTGACAGCAGGTATTATCGGGATGATGGGGCTGATCCCCGGAATGCCACACTTTGCCTTCTTGCTGCTGGCCTGTGCACTTGCTGCACTGACCTATTTCATCATGAGTAAAGCCAAAAGGATTGCTGCCGAAGTGCCTAAGGTTGATAACGTGGCACCCGCAGTTTCAATTGAGGCTCCCGAAGCGAGTTGGGAAGATGTGGCCCAGGTGGATGTGCTGGGTATGGAAGTGGGTTACCGTCTGATATCGCTGGTGGACAAGGCGCAGGATGGAGACTTGTTGCGCCGTATTAAAGGCATCCGCAAGAAATTTACTCAGGATATCGGTTTCTTGCCGCCTCCCATCCATATCCGCGACAATCTTGATTTGCGTCCTAATGCCTACCGGATCACCCTGAACGGTGCGGAAATTGGCGCGGCAGAAGCTTTTGCCAATATGTATCTGGCGATCAATCCGGGCAACGCCAGCGGTACCCTGCCCGGTACTCCAACAACGGACCCGGCTTTCGGATTGCCTGCGGTCTGGGTAGACGCAGCGACACGTGATCATGCACAAGCAATGGGCTACACTGTGGTGGATACCAGCACGGTGATTGCTACCCACCTAAGTCATCTTATTCATACCCATGCCGCCGAATTGTTGGGACGGCAGGAATTGCAACAATTGCTCGATCACATAAGCAAGGCGACACCCAAGCTGACCGAGGATCTGATCCCGAAAGTTCTATCGTTGACCACAGTGCAGAAAGTGTTGCACAACCTGCTCGACGAAGGCATGCATATCCGGGATATGCGGACAATTTTGGAAACGCTGGGTGAATATGCCGGACAGAGTCAGGATCCGTTCCAGCTTACGACTATGGTCCGCAAGGCACTGGGGCCAGCCATCGTTCAGCAATACTATCCTGCAGCACAGGAATTGCAGGTGATTGGCATGGATAAGGAATTGGAATATGTCCTGATGCAGGCCATGCAGTCAGGCGGAACCAATCGATCCATTGAGCCGGGTTTGGCCGACACTTTGTTGCGCGAGGCACGTAACGCGACACAGGCACAAGAACAATTGGGATTGCCGACCGTGCTTTTAGTGCCAGGGCAGCTCCGTGATTTATTGTCCCGATTCCTGAAGCGGGCTTTACCCCAACTCAAGGTGATTTCGCATGATGAAGTGCCGGGATTCAAGGCAATCAGGGTCACCTCGGTTGTAGGGGGACACGCTTAAGGAAACCTCAAATAACCCAATTTGCGTCGCTATGCTACGTTGCTCACAAAAAACTACTTCTTGCATATTAAATATATGTGGCGGCGCAATTTTCTGTTCGCGCCTTGCCTAGCTTTGTAAATTGAATTATTTGAGGTTCCCTTAATATTTGCCTCTGGTTTCGGCTTGTAAAACTTCTGATACGAAGGAATAGCGCAATAAATTTCCCTTTAATTGGAAGAAGGTTTTGACAACAATTGTTGATAATGACTTTAACTGATGAGCAATTCAGGTGGATTACAGGAAGACTTTGAAGTCGGGGGAAGCATGAACACCAAGAAATTTGTCGCAGCTACTTCACGTGAAGCGCTATTTTTAGTACGCAATGAATTGGGAGCGGATGCGGTTATCCTGTCAAATAAAAAAGTGGCAGACGGCGTTGAAATAACAGTTTTGGCCGGGGCTGATTTTGCCAAATTGACGGAACCTGGCGGGCATGGCACAAATGCAGCACTGAATCCCGAAACTCGTGATGCCCGTTTTCCTCTCCCCAGCTCTCTGGATGAAACAACCAGCCATTCGACCAAGCTGCAAAAAGCCGCAGCTCAGTCGCTGGTTACCCGAAATGAAGAAGGGGGCAGAGTCTCGCATCGCGAGTTTCACGGTATATCAGAACACAAAGAACTTGTTAAACCAGTCAAGCAATCCCTGGTTTCAAAATATGAACCGGTACCTGAAAAACCGGTTAATCCGCAGCCTGCCAAAGCAACCGCGTCTGAGGCAGCTGTCGCTGCTACGGTTGCAGAGCAACAAGGAATCCTGAGCGAAATTAAATCGATGCGTACCATGATGCAGGAGCAACTTGCTTCGATGTCGTGGTCGGACATGCAACATCGGGATCCTAAACGGGGTCAGATATTGAGTAGCATGTTGAACGCGGGTTTTAGTCCCGCGCTATCACGTCAATTAATTGAAAAAATGCCGAAAGCAGCGAATATTGCCTGGGTACGTCAGGTTTTGGGAAATAATTTACGAGTTGCAACCCAGGAAGAAGATGTGGTGGTACGCGGTGGCGTGGTTGCGCTAATCGGTCCTACAGGGGTTGGCAAAACCACCACTACGGCAAAACTGGCCGCCCGTGCCGTGGTGCGCTATGGGGCCGAAAAAGTGGCATTGATTACTACCGATAGTTATCGTGTGGGAGCGCATGAACAATTGCGTATTTACGGCAAAATATTGGGGGTTGAAGTTCACGCAGTGCGTGATACTGAAGACTTACGCCTGACCATCCTGGCGCTCAAACGTAAACATCTGGTGCTGATCGACACAATGGGTTTGGGGCAGCGGGACAGTCGTGTGGCAGAACAAACCGAAATGTTCAATGCGACCGGTGTGCAACGTCTGTTGTTGCTCAATGCAACCAGTGGCGGTGATACGCTGGATGAGGTGGTCAATAAATACTACGGTGCCGGAGTGATCGGTTGTATTCCGACCAAACTGGACGAAGCCGGAGCCTTGGGTACAGTACTGGATGTGGCCGTGCGGCATAAACTCACCTTGCATTACATCACCAGCGGACAGCGTGTACCCGAGGATTTGCATGAAGTTAATCTGGAATATCTATTGCACCGCACATTCAAAGAGGTGACCAAGGCAACCCCATTCACTTTGCGTGATCTGGACTTCCCGGCGCTGATGGCCGGGTTGGGGACGGCAAAACCGGCACGGGAGGCGTATGCCATCTGAACGCATCACAGATCAGGCGGAAGGTTTGCGCCGCTTGCTGGTGCGGGCTTGTACTCGTGTTGTTACCGTCGCGGCTGCGCGTAGCGGCATGGGGGCGACCAGTCTGGTGGTTAATCTGGCAGCCACTTTGGCGAAAACCGGCAAGGATGTGTTAGTTCTCGATGAAAGTATGTCCTGTGACAATGTGGGCAACATGCTTGCTCTCAAGCCGCGCTATGATTTGTTGAATGCAGTTCGGCGGGATAAACCTTTACGCGATATCATTCTGCAAAAACAGGATGGTACCCGCATTCTTCCTGTGGCACGGGCTATTCAGGCTTTGCCTGAATTGTCGCCGAAAGAACGGCAGTGCTTGCTGGAATGTCTGGCCGAAGCATCGCACGATATGGATGTGGTACTGGTGGATGCCGCAGCAACCGGGCAGCGCTATATTTCGGCCAGTCTGGCTCAGGATCAGCCACTGCTGGTTGTGCTCAACACATCGGCTTCTTCAATTACCGAAAGTTATTCTCTGATAAAGCGCATGGCGATGGAGAACGGGCGGCAAAGTTTTGAGATGGTGATTAATAAAGCACGAAATGAGCAAGAGGCGCAGGTTGTGTTTGCAAACATGGCAGAAGTGGCGCGCCGTCATTTGCAAGTGAGAGTAGAATATCTGGGTTATATTCCGCTTGATGCGCAACTAAAGCGTGCGACTCAGTTGTGCCTCCCTGTGGTTGAGGCTTTCCCCACAACCACGGTTGCGCGCGCATTCAGCGAATTGGCAATTAACCTGATGTTGTTACCCCCTGCCGGCAATGAGGGGGCCGGGGGTCTGTCCGACATGGTTCAACGATTGATGCGGCAGGCTCGTTCGCCGACTATGGCGTATGCAAATTAAATGAATATCATGTACACCCCAAGCGGATTAAGTGACAAGGAAGAGTGCATTAGAGAGTATGCGCCGCTGGTTAAGCGCATCGCACATCACTTGATGCTGAAATTACCCAGCAGTGTGGCGGTGGAAGATATTATTCAGGCAGGAATGATCGGTTTATTGGATGCGGCGACCCGGTATGATCAATTTCGCGGGGCCCAGTTTGAAACCTTTGCCGCACAACGTATTCGCGGTTCCATGCTGGATGAATTGCGCCAGGCCGACTGGATGCCACGCAGTTTGCGCCGGGATATGCGCCGTGTCGAGGCGGCGATGAGCAAATTGCAGCAACGTTTTGGCAGGGCTCCCAGCGAGAGTGAAGTGGCCAAAGAACTGGAAATGCCGCTGACCGAGTATCAGCAGATGCTGTTTGAGTCGCGCGGGGCACAACTGGTCTATTACGAGGACTTTCATACGGAAGGTGACGAGGACTTTTTTGAGCGCTATGATTTTGATGGTGCTTCCGATCCGTTGTCTCTGTTGCAGGATGGACATTTCCGCGATGCCTTGATCAAAGCAATTGATAATTTGCCTGAGCGGGAACGCATGTTAATGGGCATGCATTACGAGCAGGAAATGAATCTGCGCGAAATTGGCGAAGTGATGGGAGTCAGTGAGTCCCGTGTGTGCCAACTCCATACCCAGGCCGTGGCCCGGCTGCGCAGTATGCTGAAAGGTCACTAAGGATTTTTGATGGATAGACTCAGCCTGATTGGTTTACTGGTTGCCTTTGGCGGCATACTCGGCGGACAGTTGATTGAAGGGGGGTCTGCCGACATTCTGCTTCAGGGCGCGGCCTTTCTCATCGTGTGCGGAGGCACGCTTGGTGCCGTGATGGTACAAAGCTCGTATAAGGTTTTTGTTACCGGAGTAAAAATGGCGAGATGGGTGTTTGTCATGCCAAAACATTCCACACAAAAATTGATATCCCAGATCGTTGCATGGAGCAGTGTGGCGCGCAAAGATGGAATTCTGGCGCTTGAGTCGCATATCGCGCAGAATCGTGAACCTTATGTAAAGAAGGGTTTGCAGCTTTTGGTGGATGGTAACAGCGCGGATAAAATTCGCGAGGTGCTGGAAATCGATAACCTGACCTATGAAAAATTTCAATTTCAGTCCGCACGGGTATGGGAATCTGCCGCAGGTTATTCACCTACCATTGGTATTCTGGGTGCGGTGCTGGGTTTGGTTCACATCATGCAAAATCTGAGCGAACCCTCCAAACTCGGGGCAGGTATTGCAGTTGCTTTCATCTCGACAATTTACGGGGTAGGCTTGGCAAATCTGGTCTATCTGCCGATAGCCAATAAATTGAGGTCACTGATCCAGCAGGATATGGTGATGCGCGAAATGCTGCTGGATGGTTTGATTGCCATCTCCAGCGGTGAAAATCCGCGATACATCGAAAGCAAATTGAAGGGTTACATTTCCTGAGGGTAACTTGCAATGGGCCACTCTGCTGAGCATTAAGAGACAATCCTATGTCACGTCTCCCCCGCCATCGTTTTAAACGACATCCCCAAGATCCGGATAATCTGGATCGCTGGCTGGTTTCCTATGCCGATTTCATAACGCTGCTGTTTGCGTTCTTTGTAGTCATGTACGCGATTTCTTCTGTCAACGAGGGAAAGTACAAGATGTTTGGTTCATCATTGACCGCAGCATTCAGTGGATTTGGACGTGTGAGTTCCGACACCGCGACAATGCCTGGCCAGAATGATACGTTGTTAAAGTCTCTGGTTGAAAGACGAAATGCAAAGCTAGCCGAAAAGATACAAAAACAACAGGAATATATGCAAAGTGTGGCCAAAAACCTGAATCAAGTCTTAGCACCTTTGGTTACGAGTGGCCAAGTCAGCGTTACCCAGACAAGCCGAGGTGTGGTGTTGCAAATCAATGCCAGTGCCTTGTTTAACCAAGGGGATGCGGAACTGCAAAGTGCTTCACTAAAAACGTTGTCTGAGGTGGCAAGCATTCTGGGCACAGCTACTCAAGCGATTGAGGTTGAAGGATATACCGATGATGTTCCCATTAAAACCCAGCGTTTTCCCTCCAATTGGGAACTTTCGTCCGCACGTGCGAGTAGTGTAGCGCGCTTGTTCATTGAGCATGGTGTTGGAGCTGGAAGATTGACCGTGGTCGGTTCTGCCTCCAACAATCCGGTTGCCAAGAACGACACGCCGGAAGGCCGTGCCCGCAATCGCCGTATGACGGTCACGCTGTTATCTTCCGCATTGGAAAGACCGTCCCTGCCCCCGATTCAATAAATTATTCAACAAAGCTGGAACATTAATTCATATAGAGGCAACATTATGCGTTTTGCTATCACGGCGAGCGATACTTCATACAGTGTATTCAACGCTTTTCTCAAGGCAGGCTGGGAACCGGTCAAGCTATTTGTATTTTCAACACAAGGTAGCCTGGACAGCAATCAGAAGGTGATTGAACTCGCCGAAAGCAGAAAAGTCGGTGTACAACTGTCACGTATGACTGAAGATGATCTGCGTGAATTGGGAGACCGTGGCTGTGAAGTGCTGGTTGTCGCCAATTACCAATGGAGAATCGGGAATTGGCGTCCCTACCTGAAACATGCCGTAAATTTTCATCCTTCGCCCTTACCCGAGGCACGTGGTGCTTATCCACTTCCCAGAGCTATTCTGGAAAATAGAAAATCGTGGGCAGTCACCTGCCACCGGGTTGATCCGGAATTTGATACAGGAGACATTCTGGCTGCAGAGACATTCCAGCTTGACGATAACGAATGCCACGAAAGCATGAGTCTAAAAACCCAGATGGCCTCAGGACGCTTGGCTGAACGGATTGCCCACAATTTTACTGATTTGTGGAATCAAGCCCAACCGCAAGGGAAGGGAAGCTACTGGCCCAAGCTCACACAACAGGAACTCACCATTAATTTTTTCGACCCGGTAGACGTCATCATGCGACAAGTCCGTGCCTTGGGATTGCTTGAGTGTCTGGCAATGATCAATGGTGTTTTGATTTGTACCAGACGGGCGGTAGGCTGGACAGAGGCACACGGCCAAACACCCGGCACCGTAGTACATGTAGGCAATAAATCCATCGTGGTGGCGGCGCAAAATGGATTTATCGGGATCTTAGATTGGAATGTTGTTTCGGCTGTTCCCGCAAATGGAGGCCTCTAAATTTCAAATTATCGGCTTGCGAACATTCTGTCCATGAAACTACTGGAGATTTCACCTTCTTTTCATTTGTATGAATTAAGCGGGTTTGCGGTATCCTAAAGCTACTTGGTGTTAATCAGCGGTTATAGTTTTGCTCCAGAGTGTTTGAGCTGGAATGTCGAATTGAATACGGATTGATATTAGATCAATCTTCAGGGGGTTGCCATGAAACGAAATGCGGTTAAGTTTTGCGTTGCATCTTTATTGTTGGCCGGGCTTGCAGGATGTGGCGGAGGCGGAGGTGGAAGCAGCAGCGGAAGTGGTGGCAATACTGTTGCAGTTAGCGGAGTCGCGCAAGGGCCTCTCGTGAGTGGAACAGTGACCATACAAAATGTCGCGTCACCCATTACAACTTCCGCTCTCGGCGTTTTCTCGGCAACGGTTCCCACTAATTCGAACGTTGATCTGACTGCAACTGGAAGTTATTTTGATGAGGTATTAGGCAAAGTTTCAACCTCTGGCACCTTGACGCTAAATAGTTTTGCGTCGAGTTCTGATACGGCATTGAATATTAATATACTCACTACACTGGCTTACCAACGGATCAAGACGCTGATGGCAGCGCCAAATTCTTTGAGCTTTTCTGCTGCTAGAGCAAAGGCAGAAAAAGAAGTGCTGGCCGCGTTTTACATTCGGGATCAACCTCTTCCTACAAACTCTCCAGTTGCGAATACTTACTACGGTTTTGGCAGCTTTGATCTTTCCAAAGGCAGAGACGAGGATAAGATGCTAGCTGCTATATCGAGTGCATTTGAATATAGCGGAAATAGCAGCACAACTTCGTTGATAGCAAACTTCCAGAGCAATATAGCCAGTAACGGAACTATTGCTGCTGCAACAGCTAATACACTTGTAACAAACGCGATAGGGATTATCACAGCTACTGTTGCTGCAAATCTTAACATAGACTACAAAAACTTCACTGCAATTGATATAAGCAATTGGCTAGATCAGGATGGCGACCAAGTAATTGGGAAATTTAAATACAAAGCTGTGCAAGCGAGTAACACCTTCACCTTTGGCACATTAAACAATATGAGCTATACGGTTGGAGCATCTGATAACGGTGCATCTTATTCTTTCTCAACAACTACGTCCAATGTATGTTCTTCACTCAATCCAATCTGTTCTATCTATCCGCTCACAAATACTACATGCGCAATCTCAGTGAACAACGGGGCCTTAAGTTCAAGCGCACAGGTAGTTACCAATGATTCCGTGGATGTGACTTGCACCCCCAATCCGCATGAAATTTCTAGTACTTACTTGCAAAGCGTACCAAGTGGAACGACCTCACCCATCAATATTGCGCGCTACGATTTTACTCCATTTGCGGTCACCAAATATCCGATGAATTATGCTCGCACCTACGCTACAGCTACAACTTTATCAGATGGCACAGTGCTAGTTGCGGGCGGTTTGGTAGGAACAACAGCCACAAAAACTGTAGAGTTATATGATCCGGGTAGTGGGAAGTGGACGCCACTATCTGGAACAATGAAAAACGCGCGAGCAGGCCACACTGCTACACTACTAAACAGTGGAAAAGTATTGGTGGTGGGTGGAGATGGCACGAGTGATACCGCTGAACTCTATGATCCTATTTCTCAAACATGGACATTAACTTCTTCTCCAGCCTGCGGACGAACCTACCATACAGCAACTTTATTGCCGAATGGGCAGGTTATGATAGCTGGGGGGCAAGCCACCGCAAGTAAAACCTGCCTTAATGGGGGTACGATCTCTCCTAACGCACTTGCTAGCTTAGAATTTTATGACCCAACTTCTAGCGCTTGGGATTACAAATGGGTTGTTGCAACAGCGCCGACACCACAAACTACGCCTGCGCCACTGGGTGTAGGGACAATTCTAACTTCAGCGGCAACAGTACCAACAACTAATTCACTAATCTCCATGAGCACTCCGCGCTATAACCACACGACTACCTATGTGCCAGATAGCACAGGCGCTACCGGTGGATGGATTCTCATTGCGGGTGGTTTTGACGGGAATGTTGCACTTGCCAATACTGATCTAATTGTAATCACGCCGTCATCAACTCCTCTGGTAAGCCCTCCTGTCTATACTTTTAATTCGACCCCAATAAATTTGAATACACCAAGTTTTTCTCATTCAGCAACATTATTGACTGCTACGGGTACGGTGTTGCTGGCTGGAGGTTCGTCAGGTGCATCGGGTGCAGCACTGCAACGAGCAGAAATGATCAGCCCGGCTGCGACAACTCCGATATGGACTACGATCGCCTCGCTTAATACCCCCCGAGTCAGACACATAGCGCAACTGCTGAGTGATGGACAAATATTGATTGCCGGAGGATCAACCAGCAGCAATAGCAGTAGCAGCAGTTCTAGCAATGCATTGGCAAGCGTGGAACTTTACAATTCCGGATCATTTACTGCAAATGGAAATCTTGCGAATGCTAGAGATGCATTGGCAGCCGCACCGATTACTGTTAATGTCAATAACAATACAGTGAGCCAAGTGCTTTTGCTTGGAGGCAAAACAGTGACTGCCGCTGAAACGTTCCAGTAATTTCAACGGCTCTGAATAAATTAAACGCTACCCAGAATCCGGCTGGAAGAAGTAATATGCGTCTGCCCATCAGCACCGTATAAACCTTGGGCACTTTGGCTAACATTGAGCAGCACTGACAAAGCCTTTTGGTTATTCCTCATTTTGGTTTGAATCAGACTTCCATTGGTTCGGTTCAGGTTTTGCATCTGCTCCACAAGTTTTTGAATGTCTTGCCATGCGGGCACGGCTCTTGGAGCATAGGTCTGCAGCCAACCAATTATTCCGCGCGCTTTTATCAATATCTCCTGGCTTTGCAGGACGATTTTGCGTTCGTTGGCTAACTTGCTTAGCTCGTGTACTGCGCGGGTTTTGCTTTCAGACAAGGAAAGCAACTGGTCATTGTTGCCGTCAATCAAGGCTTTTTGTTCTGTTTCAAGCAAGGTGACAAGGGTTTGCAAGCCATCACGCTCGGCGCTCAGGCGGGAGGTGAAGTCGGTTGCTGTCGGGTTGCTGGTCATCCGTTCTGAGAGGAAATGAGATCGGTTACGGATTTGATCAGGCTATCAGCCACGGCGCCCGAATTAACTTGAAAACGTCCCTCACTGATGGCCTGTTTGATAGCTGCGACTTTTACCGTATTAACGGGAGACGTGTTTACCGTACTTCCAGCGCCGAGCAACTGGGCAGATGACGCACCCAGATTAACACTGGAACTAGCGGGTGTGCTGGGCGCATTATTTCCTGGCTGGGCGGCAGGCGTACGCGCCTTCCCAGTCCCACTCGGGGCAAGCGGCAATGCGCTACTTGAACTGTCAATTTTCACGGGATAACCTCTTTTCTGGTTCGATTAAGTTAGCTATCGGCAGACTAACCAAGAACTTTAGGGGAATGCTAATATTTTTACATCATTTGTACTTTATACACCAGCAAAACGCTCCGCACAATATCAATCCGTTAAGGTCGAATTTCTACAATGCCTCCTTGCCGGGCGGTGCCAGAGATGACTTGTCCTGATGATGTCTTGACCTGTACCGCTTCGCCTTCCGCAGCACTGTTCAGTGCGGAACCTTCGGAATGGATGGTCAGACCGGTAGCGGTGACTTGGAGTTGCACGTTTTCTCCCTGGATGACCGCATAGGGTGCCCGCAATATATCCTGCCTCAGAATTTGCCCTGCACCGATGCCGTTCTTGAGTACTTTTCCGATGGCTTCGGCAGGGTCAGTCAGAATCCCCAGTTGAGTGAGCTCGCCCTTCTGGCGGGAAAGATCCTCCGCTTGCAGCACATGCCCTTGTGCTAACGGTTTGCTGGTTATGAGCATGTCAACGCTGACCGTTATTTGCACCGGCACAAAAAGCGTCCAGCCATTTTTGACGGGGCAGCGTACCCCTACGGTGCTGTTGCCCAGAATGGGTGCTCCCGCCGGGAGAAATGCTTCCAGTGTGGGGCAGGCTGATCGCACAATGCGCCGATCAATTTCTTCGACCTTGAGAGTCACTTGACCCGGCAGGGTGTGTGTTTGGGTGTGTAAAAACGCAACGACGACATCATGTATTTCAGCATGGCTTTGCTGGACGTCTGTTTGCGCCCGGATTTTAACAGGCAGGGCAAACAGCAGAATGATAGAAAGCAACGAACTGAGGAATTTCATGGCTATATTGTGGACTCTCTGTGGCATTCAGGGAAGGTATTTAACAGGGGAAATAAGGTGTGATTTCACTCTTAATCGGACAATGGCTTCGCCGAATTCAGGTTTAGTATTGTGTCATCTGAGTAATGGAAGGCCGTTTGGGAATCAATCATGACTAGCAGAATCGACAGCGCATTTCAGTTTGAGCAGGCCGCATTGGGTCTCCGTTCTGCGCGCCAGGAATTGCTGGCTTCCAACATTGCCAATGCCGATACTCCCAATTACAAGGCTAAGGATATTGATTTTGCTAGCGCTTTGCAAGGAGCAATGGCGGGGGCGAACAAAGCCTCCTTGCCACTTACCACGACGTCCCCCGCCCATTTTGGTGTTGCTACCGGGGAAAGTGTGATGGGCTCGCCAGTCATGTATCGTAACGTGTTGCAGCCGAGTGCGGACGGAAATACGGTAGACATGGATGTTGAACGTGCCCAGTATGCCGACAACGCTTTACGTTATGAAGCCAGCGTGTCGTTTGTTTCCGGGCAAGTCAAAGACGTTTTGGCCGCTTTGGCTCCATAATGATTATAGGTGCGTTTATGTCATTATTTAATATTTTCAATATCTCCGGATCCGCCATGACAGCCCAGTCGCAACGGCTGAACGTGGTGGCAAGTAACTTGGCCAACGCTGAAAGTGCCACGGGACCGGATGGCAAGCCATATCGTGCAAAACAAGTGGTATTCAGTACGCTTCCGGTAAATGACCAGGGCGGCGCGGGAGTGAAAGTATCCGCAGTGGTGGAGGATGCTTCACCAATGAAATTAGTATACGATCCCCAAAATCCTCTGGCAGATGGAAAAGGTTATGTGACGATGCCTAATGTAAACGTTGTGGAAGAAATGGTGAATATGATCTCGGCGTCGAGGTCATACGAAAATAATGTAGATGTAATGAATACCTCCAAAACCCTGTTACTCAAAACCCTTACAATAGGTCAATAAAGAAAGGATTAAATCATGTCCAGCCCAGTGCAAAGTTCTTCTTCAATAATTTCCGCGATTAATGCCGCCGAAAGCTCGGTGGGTAAAACGGCAACTTCTGCCACGAGCACGGCGGGTATACAGAATCAATTTCTGACCATGCTCACTGCACAGTTACAAAACCAGGACCCGACCAATCCAATGGACAACGCCCAAATTACTTCGCAAATGGCTCAGCTTAGTACGGTTGATGGTGTCAACCAGATGAATTCAACCCTGCAAGCTTTGACCGACAGTATGCAGACTTCCTCTGCGGCCAGTTTGATTGGACAGGGGGTTCTGGTTGCAGGTTCGAGTCTCAAGCTGTCAAGCAGTCAAGCAATCGGTGGGGTGACACTGACACAACCAGCGGACAACGTGACCGTAACCATAAAGAACTCGTCGGGTGCGACCGTGCAAACCTTGAAACTGGGTGCGCAGTCGGCCGCCGGTGTGGTGCCATTTAGCTGGAACGGTTCAACAGCTGCCGGAACGACCGCTCCCGACGGCTCTTACACTTTCTCAGCGCAGGCAGTTAAAGCCGGAGTGACTTCAACTCCGGTTACTTTGGCTTACGGCACCGTGAATGCGGTGACACCAGGTGCGACAGGTGCCACAGTTAATGTGGGCAGTCTGGGCGGGTTTGCGTTGTCTGCAATTCAACAAGTTTTGTAATTCAGGGGAGAATGACATGAGCTATACACAAGGTTTGAGCGGATTGGGTGCCGCATCATCGCAACTCGATGTAATTGGTAATAACGTTGCCAATGCGAATACGGTGGGATTTAAAGGTTCTGTAGCTGAGTTTGGCGATGTATTTGCAGCCGCGTTGTCCGGAGGCGGAAGCTCTACGCAAATTGGTATTGGTGCCCAGCTTAAAACGGTTGCTCAGCAATTTTCACAGGGAAATATAACTAACACCAATAGTTCGCTTGATGTGGCAATCAATGGAGCGGGCTTTTTTATATTGAATAACGCGCAAGGTACCAGCTATAGCCGGAACGGGCAGTTTGAGCTGGATAAGAACGGGAATATTGTAAATAGCTCGGGAGACTTCCTGCAAGGTTATGCAATTGACCCAAACAGCGGGCTGCCTGGTGGTAGTCCGACTAATTTATCTATTCCCACGACAGTATCCAGTGCAGCGGCTACCGGCGCAAGTATAGGAACAGGAGCTAAGGGCATTGTAGCCGGATTGAATCTGAATTCAACCGACTTACCTCCGATACTTCCTACCTATGCATTTAACCCGACCAACACAACCACCTTCAATAATTCGACTTCAACGACGACTTATGACAGTAAAGGGGTGGCTCAAACAACCACAATGTATTTTGTAAAGACCAGTGCGACAGATACAACAACCAATACGGTGCCGAGTGTTGATGGGGGGAGCATTGTAACTGCTGCCGGAGTGACTACCGTGACTCCAGCCAATCCTGTAGCCAATCTGGTTGTGGGGGCGGCCATAGAAGGTGGTGGTTTCCCTGCTGGAACGACTGTGGCGAGTGTTTCGCCAGCTGCGCCCGGCCCTTACACCTCATTTACGACTTCCGCTGCGCCATCAACCACTCCGGTTACAGGAACCTTGTATCCCTTGACGATCGATGTGCCAAATACATGGAATGTCTATACAACGGTGACTGATCCAAAAACAGGTGCGTCTTTATATCCGTCAGCCGCATATACTGCCGCCAATGGTTACATCCCCAATGGAACATTAACGTTTAATTCCGGTGGACTGTCTCCTACCTTTGCTGCTAATCCATTAGCTCCCACAGCTGCAACCAACCTTGCCAACGGAGTTACCGGACCAGATAGTGGCACTGCTGGTGTTGCAAATATGACACTTACTCTGGCACCAACGGGAGCCAACACTGAAACTTTCCCGATCGACTTTTCAACCTCCACGCAATTTGGTGCTGCTTTTGGTGTCAACACATTATCTCAGGATGGGTACACATCTGGTCAATTGACCGGTTTTACTATCGGTACGGGTGGAATTATTCAGGGGAGTTATTCCAACGGACAAAGCAAAGCGCTTGGCCAGGTAGCGTTGGCAACATTCCCGAATAATCAAGGACTGCAGCCACTTGGAAGCAACGAATGGGGGCAAACAGGTTCTTCAGGATCGCCTGTAGTGAATGCTCCGGGTACCGGCAATAATGGTGTATTGCAAACCTCCGCCACTGAAGGTTCAAACGTCGATTTGACGACTGAATTGGTTAACATGATGACGGCGCAGCGTTCATACCAAGCCAATGCGCAGACAATCAAGACGGCTGATTCTGTGATGCAAACATTGCTCAACATGAGGTAATAATAAGCCGGGTTGCGCGATATAAACCATCGCTCTTATAACCTGGGGAATATTGATTATGGACAGGCTGATTTATACCGCGATGGGTGGAGCGTCACGTTTGATGCAACAGCAGGCTGCTGTTGCCCAGAATTTGGCCAATGCCAATACGACAGGCTATCGCGCTTCAATCAACACTTTTCGGGCCGTGCCTTTGGTTGGCTCGGGTTTGCCCACCCGAACTTTTGTGGTTGACTCGACGTCCGGTAGCGACTTTTCCCAAGGGCCTTTGCAACAGACAGGAGGTAATCTGGATGTGGCAGTTCAGGGGCCGGGTTGGATAACCGTGCAGACAGCAGACGGTAGTGAAGCCTATACCCGTAATGGTAATTTACAGGTTAGTCCGAATGGAATACTACAAACTTTAAGCGGTGTTAGCGTGGTGGGAGATTCAGGCCCGATTACAATCCCACCCAATACACAGGTCACGATAGGCAAAGATGGCACGATTTCAACCGTTCCTTCTGTAACTACGCCCGTCCCGACAACCGTAGTGGGACGCATCAAACTGACAAATCCACCGGCATCGCAACTGGTGAGAGGAGATGATGGTTTGTTCCGTACCAAAAATGGAAAAGCAGCGGAGGCGGATGCCAGTGTGACGTTAGCCCCCGGGAATGTGGAAGGCAGTAATGTGAGTACAGTGGGTGCTTTGGTGGACATGATTTCATTGGCGCGAATGTACGACATGCAAACCCAACTCATGACAAACGCAGACAACAATGAGAAAACTGCCAGTACGGTCATGCAGGTAACAAGTTGATTTATAGAATTTTTAAACAGTTCGCTGCAGTTTTGAAAGGATCAGAGCCATGATACGTTCTTTATATATTGCCAAAACCGGCATGGACGCCCAGCAGTCCCAGATGGATGTAATTTCGAATAATCTGGCAAATATCAGTACGACGGGCTTCAAAGGGTCGCGCGCAGTATTTCAGGATTTGATATACCAGACATTAAGCCAGCCGGGAGCTCAGTCTACCCAGCAAACCCAGATTCCTTCCGGAATGCAAGTTGGGACCGGTGTGCAACTTATTTCGACCGAACGCCTGCAGACGCAGGGAAACCTGACACAAACCAGCAATAATTTTGATATAGCGATTCAAGGCAACGGATTTTTTCAGGTACTGATGCCGGATGGAACCACCGGATATACGCGCGATGGCTCGTTTACACAAAACAATCAGGGCGCGCTGGTTACCTCCAGTGGTTATCCTTTGCAGCCCTCTATTACTGTCCCCGCCAATGCAACTAACGTGACCATAGGTACAGATGGAACGGTTACGATGACCACAGCCGGTTCATCTACGCCCGTGACCGTAGGCACAATACAACTGGCCATGTTTATCAATCCAACCGGCTTGCAAAGCCTGGGTTCAAATTTATATCAGCAAACGGCTGCATCAGGCACCCCTACCGTAACTACACCCGGAACCAATGCTGCGGGAACGCTGAATCAGGGCTATGTAGAAGCTTCGAATGTGAATGTGGTGCAGGAATTGGTAAACATGATCACTTCACAACGTGCCTACGAAATCAATTCCAAGACGATTACCGCTTCTGATCAAATGCTGCAAAAGTTGGAGCAGATGTAATCAACTGAGAGGTGGGAGATGAAAACCAGGTCCAAAACAATTTTATTTCTCGCACTGTTGGTGCTTGCGGGGTGTGGTTCACCCTCAACGTCAATCAAAACTCCCTTGACTGCAAAGCCTCCCCAGAGAGAAGAGTTGGTACCTCATAATGGGGCCATTTTTCAGATTGGAAAAAACGAGCATCCTTTGTTTGAGGATAGGCATCCGCACAATGTGGGCGATATTCTGACCATCAATATTGTTGAAACGGTGACTGCTACCCAAAGTGATAGTAATAGTGCTAGCAACAGCGGCAGTTTTACTGCAGGGACTCCTACCATCACGGGAGGAGCTACTGGCCAGAAGTTACTCAATCCCTTTGGCATTTCTGACTCCTCGTCGGGTAGCACGAATAGCAAGAGTGCCAATGCAGGTAACAACACTTTTACCGGAACCATCACAGTGACCGTGGTTGAAGTGCTTCCCAACGGAAACCTGCTGGTTGGTGGGCAAAAACTACTGGGAATCAATCAGAATAACGGTTTCGTTCGCTTGTCCGGCGTGGTTGATCCTGTCACGATCACCAGCACAGCCACCGGCAACACGGTGCAATCCACTCAAGTAGCCGATGTGCATATTGAATATAAGGATGCAGACAATAATATCGATGGCACCGAAATTATGAGCAAAATGGGACGTGCGTTCCTTTCGATGTTGCCTTTCTAGGAAAGAAGTGGCTATGAATGCAATGGTTAAAATTTTGATGGCAGCACTTTTTGTAGCTTTGCCTATGGCCGCTTTAGCCGAACGCATCAAGGACTTGGCCAGCATACAGGGCGTACGCGATAACCAGTTGATCGGTTACGGCCTGGTTGTCGGGCTGGATGGTACCGGTGACCAGACGACACAAACGCCATTCACCGTTCAAAGCACGATCAGCATGTTGACTAACATGGGCGTCACGTTGCCACCCGGAACCAGCTTGCAGTTGAAAAACGTGGCGGCAGTAACGGTGACAGCAACGTTGCCTCCCTTCGCGCGCCCCGGACAAACGATTGATGTGACCGTTTCGTCGATAGGTAATGCGCAAAGCTTGACCGGAGGCCTGCTGGTCATGACTCCGTTGAAAGGTGCAGACGGACAAGTTTATGCAATGGCACAGGGAAATTTGTTGGTCGGAGGTGTGGGCGCGGCATCCGGTGGCGCAAAAGTTCAGGTTAATCACTTGAGTGTGGGACGGATTCCTGCGGGTGCTACGGTTGAACGTGCCGTACAAACGCTGCTAGGTCAGGGAGATTATATTAATCTCGAATTGAACACGACGGACTTTACTACGGCAACTCACCTTGTCGAAACTATCAATAGAGAGTTATCGCCAGATAAGGAAATTGCTACCGCACTGGATGGGCGATTAATCAAAGTGCATGCGCCTGAGGGCAATGCACGCGTGGCGTTCATCTCACAAGTTGAAAATCTGCAAATTGATCCGGCCCGAGGCGGGGCGCGCGTCATTATTAATGCCCGCACGGGTTCGGTGGTCATGAACCAGACCGTTGCATTGGATAATTGCGCAATCTCTCATGGCAATTTGACCTTGGTCATTAATTCCGATACCTCAGTGAGCCAGCCTAATGCCCTCTCCGGAGGCGAGACTGTGCAGACCACCAAAACGTCCATTGACATTAAGGCGGACAAAGGTGGAATTGTTCAGTTAAAGAAAGGGGTGACGCTGAGCGATGTGGTCAAGGCGCTTAATTCCATCGGTGCAACCCCGCAGGATTTATTGGCAATTTTGCAGGCAATGAAGTCAGCCGGAGCATTACGGGCAGAATTGGAGATTATCTAAGTGGACGTCCAGGCGGACATTTCAACCAGCTTGGCTGCAGGCACGCAGGGTCTGGACAAGTTGCGTGCACAAGCCAAGCAGTCGCCTGCACAGGCACTAAAAGGAGTTGCGCAACAATTTGAATCGGTGTTTTTGAATATGATGCTGAAAAGCATGCGCGATGCCACGCCACAGGATGGCATGTTCGATAGCGAGCAGACCAAGATGTTCACGGGCATGTTGGATCAGCAGCTGGCGCAAAGCCTGTCAACCACCAAGGGGGTTGGATTGGCTGATATTATTGCCAAACAATTGGGGCCGTCAGTGAATTCCGGTGATCAGACCTCTACGCCAAAATTGCCGGCAGGCCAGCTTGCGAATGCATCCGCTTTGTCAGTACCAGCCAGGACTATTCCCAGTGCGATGCCTTCAGCCTATAGCGAGAGTTTTCAGCAAGGCTTCGTGCAACGGATGACTCCTTACGCTCTTCAGGTTAGCCAGGAAACAGGTGTGTCTGCGCCTCTCATGATGGGGCAGGCGGCACTGGAAAGTGGTTGGGGCAAGAAAGAAATTCGTATGCCGGATGGTAGCAATAGTTATAACCTGTTTGGAATCAAGGCAGATAGCAGCTGGAATGGCAAGGTTGCCGAAGTGACAACAACTGAGTATTCTAACGGCAAGCCCCATAAGCAAATGGCAAAGTTCCGTGCTTATGGGTCGTATGCGGAAGCGTTTAGCGATTACGCAAAATTTTTAAGCAGTAATCCCCGCTACGCACCGGTTGTAAGAGGTGGGCAAGGTGCTCCTGCAGCTGCCCAGGCGTTGCAACGTGCCGGTTATGCAACCGATCCCAATTATGCGGACAAACTGGTTAAGGTGATGAGTCGTATAAATTCGTTATCGTGAAACTGGTTGAGTGTGTTGAGGTCTTATACAGAGGGCATTAAGAGAACTTGGATGCTGTGTTATAAATTCCAATTTGTTGGAGGAAACTAAAGTTATTTTCCAAGTGGCCGATAACAGATGTTAGGGTGGATGAAGTGTATAGGAAATAGCCATGAGCGATATATTTAGTGCTTCCATAAGTGCGATGAACGCGGCCCAAATTGGGCTATCGACAACTGAAAACAATATTGCCAATGCTAATACAGTGGGTTATTCGCGGCAGACCATCGTGCAAAATGCGAGTCTGGCGCAACTTACCGGCTCGGGCTATGTGGGTACCGGTGTTGATGTAAGTACAGTGCAGAGGGCATACGACCAATTTCTGAGTGCCCAGGTTAATCAGCAACAAACTCTATCTTCGCAACTCAACTCCCAATACAGTCAGATTCAGCAAATCGACAATATGATGTCGAGCTCCACCTCTGGAGTCACTCCTGCATTGCAGAGCTTCTTTAATGCAGTCAATACGGTCGCCGCTTCTCCTAATTCTATTCCAGCGCGGCAGACCATGCTAAGTACCGCACAATCACTTACATCCACATTCCAAACATTGAGTCAGCAGTTGACCAGTATCGGTAGCAGTGTCAATGCACAGATTTCTACCAGCGTTTCAACTATTAATAGTGATGCACAGCAAATCGCATCGCTCAACACGAGTATTCAAAATGCAATGGCAGCATCGGGAGGCCAACCGCCTAATTCTTTACTGGATCAACGAGATCAGCTTGTTGCACAAATAAACCAGCAAATCTCAACGACCGTAGTTAATCAAGGAAATGGCAGTATTGAAATCACAGTCGGTAGCGGGCAATTATTAGTGGCAGGAAACATTGCCAACAACCTGACGGCAGTTGCTTCAAGCACGGACCCTTCCCAACTGAACGTTGCAGTGGGGACCGCTAACGGTAAGCTTCTGCAGTTGCCTGAAAGCACTATTCAGGGAGGTAATTTGGGTGGCCTTCTGGCATTTCGCAGCCAGAATCTTATTCCTGCCGAGAATCAGCTGGGGCTGGTAGCAGCCGGTATAGCCGGAACATTTAATCAACAAAACCAGTTGGGGCAAAATCTGAATGGGGCAATGGCTAGCAGCACGAACAGCTTTTTTACTGATCCCGTGCCCGTAGTGGTGAATAATACAAACAATATCGGCAATGCCACGTTATCTGCATCCATCTCAAATTTTTCACAACTGACAGGAAGCGATTACTCGTTAAATTACGACGGGACGAATTACACGCTTACCCGTCTCACCGATAACAAAGTGGTTTCGGCCTCAACAACCTTACCTATGGTGGCGGATGGGGTGACTATCAATCTTGCTACAGGGACACCCAAGGCGGGTGATAGTTATACGATACGTCCGACTGCCAGCGCGGCTGCCAATATGTCCGTGGCCATTACCGATCCCGCACAGATTGCTGCTTCCGCACCTTTAGTAACCAATGCCCCCTCAACTAACACCGGAACAGCGACAATTAGCGCCGGTGCGGTAGATGAGACCGGGATGAATTTGTTGGCTGGTGCAACGGCACCAGGTGCGGTCACCTTCAGCGGAGCTGCGGCTAATAATGCAACATTTTCAGTAGACGGTGTGCCTGTCACGATCAATCAAGATGTGACTGTAGCCGGAAATGGAACAGGACCGGGAACTTTGGCCGCCGCTATTCAAGCTGGGCTGACGTCAGCTGGGCTCACATCCTATACCGTTTCTACGGCAGCCACTGGGGGACTGCAGATTATTCATGCCGGTTCCTTGTCAGCCGTTACGATTAGCAGCGCTAATCCTGTGGCAGTGAATAACGGGATCACGAATAGTGTTGGAACACCGGGCCCGGTGTTTAATCCATCAACCTTGTCGCCTGCCGTTACGCTGACTTACGCTTCTGGCTCGCCGGGTACGCTGACCGGTTTCCCAGCGGGAATGCCTGTTACTGTAACTAACAATGGAGTTCCTACTACTTTTGCAGCAGGGACTCCGGTCACCTATACCGATGGTGCAACAATCGCCTTTGGGGGAATCAATTTTTCGATTTCAGGCTCACCGTCTAATAATGATACTTTTACCATTGGACAGAATACCAATGGATCAACGGACAATCGAAATGCCCTGCTATTGGCTAATCTTCAAAACAAAAATACCATGCAGGGAGGAACCGCTAATTATGAGGGAGTGTATAGTGAACTGGTTTCCCAAGTGGGGAATCAGACCAGCCAACTAAAAGTGACCAGCACCGCCCAGACGACCACTCTAAACCAAACCATTGCGTCACAACAAGCGGTGTCCGGAGTCAATCTTGATGAGGAAGCAGCCAATTTGTTACGCTACCAACAGGCTTATCAGGCTGCGGGCAAAGCAATGCAGATTGCCAGCACTTTGTTTGATACGTTGCTAACAATAGGAAAGTAGGTGTGCCATGCGTATAAGTACCAGCACCCTTTATGACACGAATGTAACTCAGCTAGACAACATACAGAGTAGTCTGCTGACGACCCAGCAACAAGCATCCACTGGGCTGCGTATCTTGACGCCGGCAGATGATCCTGCTGCGGCCGCACAAGTTCTCCAATTGACACAAGCTGCCGGGGAAAATACCCAATACGGTAACAACATCAATTCAGCGACAAGCTCAATAACGTTGGCTGAGGGAACTTTGCAGAGTGTGACCACGCTGCTAACAAATATTCAGACTACGGCAGTCAGTGCAGGTAATGCCTCTTTGTCAAATTCGGATAGGCAATCACTTGCCACCACGTTGAAATCGAATTTGACCCAGCTACTTGCCTATGCAAATACTACCGATTCTAATGGGAATTATATTTTTGCGGGCTTTAAGGGAGGCACCCAACCATTCGTTCAAACTCCGACCGGGGTGCAATACAATGGCGATAACGGGCAAAACATGCTTCAAGTAGGTGCGAATCAACAGATTGCCACCAGTGATTCCGGGGCAAGTATTTTTATGAACATCAGAAATGGCAACGGGTCATATGTTGCCGGTACAACCACATCCGGCGCGAACACTCTGACGCTCCCAACAGCCGCAATTACTCCATTCGCTTTCAGTGCAAATAACGCGACATTAACCGTCGACGGTACTGCTATTACGGTGAATCAGGACGTGACGGTAGGAGGAACGGGAACCGGTCCGGGTAGTCTGGCAGCCGCCATTCAGGCTGGATTGACTTCAGCGGGGCTCAATACCTATTCGGTTTATGCTGCCCCAGGAGGCGGTCTTCAAATCACCAATTCTGCATCCACGAACCCTGTCGCCATTACGAATATTTCTGACCCGAGTAGTGAAATCATTCCCGGTACAGGTACTTCAGCCAATAGCGGAACAGGCAACATTAGTTCTGTGAGCATGGCCAATCCGGCGCCTACTACTGCTCAATTGGGAAACAGCTATCAAGTTACTTTCAGCGTGACGGGTGGAGTGACCACCTATTCTGTCACCGGGGCAGACTCGAACGGAGTAGCCTTGCCTGCGGCCTCTTTGCCAACACCATCGACGGGTTTGCCTTACACGAGCGGGCAGTCGATTAGTTTTAACGGCATTCAATTCAGCATTACCGGTGCGCCCGCTAACGGCGATCAGTTTAGCGTTGCGCCGAGTACGAACGAAAGCGTGTTCACGACAATATCAAATCTTATTAACACGCTTAATATTTCTGCTACCGGCAATCCTGCTGCTCAGACAGCATTGGAAGCCGGCATTAATAATGCTCAGAATAGCTTGAGTAATGCATTAAACAGTGTCTCGACAGCACAAACTTCACAAGGTGCGCGATTGCAACAGCTGGATTCACTGACAACTAATGTAAGCAATCTTGACATCCAATATCAAACAAATATTGCAAAATTGCAAAATGTGGATATGAATGCTGCTTTATCCAGTTTGGCCGAGGAAAAACTTATGCTATCGGCTGCCCAGCAATCGTTTGTGCAGATCGAAGGGCTGTCAATGTTCACCTATTTAAGGTAGCTGAATTCCCGATTTGAACTATCTTTTTATGTTGCAACAGCATATTAGGGCTTGCCAAGTTGCTGCATGATTTGCAAAGCGGTTCCAAACCCGCTGTGGGTCATCAGATCCAGTAGTGGCGCAAAGTAGGGTATCGCCAGTAGCAGCGCTGCAAATCCAACCACCAGGGTAATTGGGAAACCTATTTGAAAGATATTAAGCTGGGGTGCGCTACGAGTCAGAATGGCAAGTGCCAGGTTGGTAATAAGTAATGCACCAATCACCGGCATGGATAATTGCAGAGCATCTGCAAAAATGCTGCCACCCCAGACAACTATTGTGTGCAGTGCTTCCGCATGGGGCACGGAGGTGCCGATAGGAAAAGTGTGAAAGCTGTCCGCCAGTGCCTCAAGCATATAAAGATGTCCGTTCATCCCCAGAAATGCGAGGGTGATAATTGTGCTGAGGAATTGTGAAATGACCGGTGAATAGGAGGAGTTCAGCGGGTCGTAAAAACTGGCAAAACCCAATCCCATCTGCATCCCTGCAATTTCACCGCACATTTCGACGGCTGAGAAAATCATCAGCATGGTAAAACCAATAGCCAATCCTGCCAATATTTGTTCGATCAATACAACCATCCCTAATGCAGAAGCAACATCAACATTGGGTTGAGTGTCCAGAGTGGGAGCAATAATGATCGTCAGCAGCAAAGCCAGGCCAATTTTTACCTGTACCGGTACCTGCTTATTACCGAGTATCGGGGCACTGGCGATCAGGGCGAGAATGCGCGTAAAAGGAAAGATGAACAGCGCGAGCCAGGCGGATAACTGGGCACTGGTAACACTGATCATAGTTGGCTCTGCCTAGTCAACCAGCCAGGGGATGCCACTGAACAGCCGCTGAATATAATCCACCAACATACTAACCATCCATGGGCCAGTGATTATTAAAACCAGAAACATTCCAAGCAATTTCGGAATAAATGACAAAGTCATTTCGTTGATCTGCGTTGCGGCTTGAAAAATGCTGACCACCAGACCAATAATGAGCGCTGCCAACAAGGGAGGTGCGGATACCATCAGGGTAAGTTCCAGCGCTTGCCGACCTAATGTCATCACGCTTTCGGGAGTCATTGTTATCCTAATCCTTATGTGTAAAAACTCTGCACCAGCGATCCGATAAGCAGATTCCAGCCATCGGCCAATACAAACAACATAATCTTGAATGGCAGTGAAATGACAGATGGAGATACCATCATCATACCCATTGACATTAATACGCTGGCCACCACCATGTCAATTATGAGGAACGGGATGAAGACTACGAAACCAATTTGAAATGCGGTTTTTAATTCACTGGTTACGTAGGCGGGCACCAAAATTTTTAGCGGTACCTGATCCGCACTTTGCAGCGGCTCACTGTTGGAAATTTTAACAAACAGAGCGAGGTCGGATTCTCGTGTCTGCCTGAGCATGAATGCTTTCAGGGGTTGGCTTCCCTTTTCATAAGCCTGCTCCAGCGTGATCTTATCCTGACTATAAGGTAAATAGGCCTCCTGGTACATTTTATCCAGCACAGGGGACATCACAAAAAAAGTAAGGAACAGGGCCAATCCAATCAATACTTGGTTGGGGGGGGATGTGGGTGTGGCAAGAGCTGTACGCAACAGGGAAAGTACAATGATGATGCGTGTGAAGGCAGTCATCATCAGCAGCACAGCCGGCAAAAAACTCAGCGAAGTGAGCAGCAGCAGCGTTTGAAGGCTGAGCGAATAAGTTTGTCCACCACCCGCCGCGCCCGTGCTGGTGACAGCGAGTAAACTGGTATCTGCAGCCATTGCCGGAGTAAGCAGATTGATCAGCAAAAAAGCGAGCAATAGTTTGCTAGCCCGCATTGCGTTTCTCCATGATTTGTTTTAACCAAAATTGAAACTTTCCATCCATGCCGCTAACCGGTTCATTTTGCGGGAAAGGCAAATCGGTCTTGGGCATGCTATGCAGGGTGCGTACCTGTCCGGGTGCAACACCTACGACCAGCCAGGTATCATTGACCTCAACCAGCACGATTCTCTCCCGCTGGCCGACAGCGACACCACTGATTACTTTAAGAACGCTGCCCGCACCTTGTTGAGGAAGGTTGATCCGTTTCAGAATCCAGGCAACCAGTACGACCGCGGCTAACACAAGAACCAGGCTGAAAATGACTTGCAATACACTACCGGTTGAAACTGCTGGCGGAGGGGTGAAGGCAGGTCGAGCAGTCTGTGCGATTGCAAGCAGCGGCGTATAAAAAATTGCTATCAAGAAATAACAGGCATACCTGATCAAATTAGCAGGGTTGAAAGTGAATTTCATATTAGCGACTGAGGCGGCGCAAGCGCTCGGACGGTGTAATAATGTCTGTGACACGAATTCCAAGTTTATCACTGACGACCACGACTTCACCCTGTGCCACCAGAAAACCGTTAATCAAAACATCCAGAGGTTCACCTGCTAATCCAGCCAGTTCAACGATTGACCCTTGAGCTAGCTGCAATAAATTTTTGATCGGCATTTTGGTCCGCCCCAGTTCAACTGTGAGTTGAACCGGGATATCCATAATCATGTCCATATCATTGGGAGACGAGTGACGCTGTCCGGAACTTGCTCCAAGGTCTTCGAAAACGTGAGGCTGTGCGGCAGCCGGACTGGAATGTGTTGCCGCAGTTTGTTCAGCCATTGCAGCACCCCAATCATCTTCAGCTGGAGCGGCTGCAGTTTGTTCCGCCATCGCGGCACCCCAGTCGTCCGCGCTAATTTCAGTGGTATCTTCAGCCATTTTGGCCTCCATCGCTTAATTCATTCATGGTTGCGGAAAGCATTTTTTCTACCTTCAAGGCATACTGTCCGTTGGAAATTCCATATTTGCATTCCAGCACCGGCACCCCATCGACTTGTACGACGATATTGCCTTCAGTATCAAGTTGAATAATATCGCCACCGTGCATTTTTAGCACCTGATCCAAAGTGATGCGGGCATTTCCGAGGATCGCCGTTAATTCAACATCGGCTGACTGAATCTGTTTTGACAAGTTACGCTGCCACCGCTGGTCGGTCACCATGTGTTCGTCTTGAACCGTGCTGTAGAGCAGCTCTCGTATGGGTTCAATCATTGCATAGGGCATCAGTACATGGAATGCACCCCCAATACCGCCGAATTCGATGTCAAAAGTGGTTACCAATACCACTTCATTGGGTGTTGTGACACTGGCAAATTGCGAATTCATTTCCGAGCGAATGAACTCGCATTCGAGCGGAAACACGGGTTCCCATGCCTTGCCATAGGATTCAAAAACCGCATCCAGCAGCTTCCTGATAATGCGCTGTTCAGTTTGTGTGAATTCACGTCCTTCTACACGGGTATGAAACCGTCCGTCCCCGCCGAACATGTTGTCTACTACAAGGAAAATCAGGTTGGGGTCAAAAATAAACAGTGCGTGACCACGCAATGGTTTGGGTTGTACCACGTTGAAGTTGGCGGGTACAGGAAGGTTGCGGATGAATTCGCTGTATTGTTGAACGCGAACCTGTCCTACCGTAATATCTGCAGTCCGGCGTATCAAATTGAAGAAAGACATTCTGAACTGACGGGCAAAGCGGGCATTGATAATATCCAGCGTGGGCATCCGGCCCCGCACGATGCGATCTTGCGAGCCGAAATTGTAGGGACGAACACCTTCCATCGCCTCCGGTTCGACCACATCCGGCTCGTCGTCGTCTCCCGTGACTCCTTTAAGCAGCGAGTCAACTTCGTCCTGGGATAGAAAATCTTTGCTCATGGCATATTCACTGGATGATAAAGGCCGTGAAGAGGACGTCCAGGACCCCTGTTTTTCCTTCACCGCCCGAGGGCTCGGCAGTTGCAGTTGCGGGTGGGTGAGCCTCGACAGCAGAGCTTGCTGAAGAGGCTACCCCGGAAGCCACCCCGGATATGGACTCTGTACCAGGTGCTGCACTCACTTCATGTGCCTCCGTTTTTTGGGGCGCGACAGTCACTCCGATTATGCTATTAATTTCAGCACTGATTTCCCGCGCAAGCTTTTGCTTGCCTTCCAAAGGCACGAGTTCTGCAGCATGTTTGCTTGACAGGAGAAAAAGCAGCCGGCTGCGTACGTCCGGCAAATTTAATCTAACTTTGTCTGCCAGTTCCGCACTGGAAATTTTGAGTGTAATGCCGATGTTCAGATACTGGTCACTTTCATCATGTTGCAAATTAACAGTGAAAGGTTCCAGCGAAAAGAACGTGGGGGGCTCGGCCACGACGGCTTTAGGCGCTTCGGACTTACCTCCTTTAAGGAAAAACCAGGCTCCCCCCCCCGCAGCGGCCAAAACCAGCACAGCCACTATAATTAGGATTAATTTTTTATTTTTCGGTTTTGCCGGGGCTTCAGCTTCTGCTGCGGCCGGCTTTGCAGATTTTGCCATCACTGATCCTTAAAGTCTTAAGGTTGTTCCAAGTTGGATTATTAAACGAATTCAACCAATATGATAACCGGAATAGGGCAAATAAATCGCTTCAACTTGGTTTTTTCCAAATAGATGCCCTGACATCAGGCAAAAGTATCCACCATTCCCAGATGCCGGGTTACAACTGAAGCTGTCGCAACGGACGAAATATTGCCTGTTGCTGTCGTATCAAGTGCACCGGTTGAACCCCTGTTACTCCTTTGCTGTTGGCTGGCTTGCCAAGCTTGATGATCTTTGGGCGATTGGTCACTGACCATGGCATTGCCTAAAGTAATTCCATTGCCAGCAAGCATATCTCTTAACTGGGGTAAAGCTTGTTGCACGGCATCCCGAACTGCGGCATGCGGTGACGTGAATAGTGCTGTAGCCTGATCACCGCTCACTTTAAGCACCACATCTAATGGCCCCAAGTTGGGCGGGTTCAGGTGCAGTTCCGCAGTTTGGTGGTTTTGCGTGGCCATCCAGGTTATTTTCTGGTTGAATTCATTGCCCCATGCCGGATTGGTTACCGGGGTAGTGATTACGATTGGCGCTGCTTGAACCGTGCTATTTTGGCTGGAATTATTGATCAGGGAAGCATTTTGCAATGAAGAATCAACCACGACAGCGGCAACCTGTTGGAGTTGATTGCCAGTTGCATTGGCAACATCGCTTGACGGGGAATGTGTACTTTGTTTGCTTAACGTTTGCAGCGCGGAAGTAAACGCGCTATCTTTGACTGAAGTGAGACTGATCGCTGGAGCTTCTTTACTAATTGGCGCATTCCCTTTGGCTATGGAAGTGCTGGAAACACCGTTTAATCCAGCGGCTTCATTAGCAAGTCCTGTACTTCCGGTAAACTCGGTAATGTTGGGAATGCCATTTGAACCGTTGATCCCTGAATCTCCAGAAGTTGATTTTTTCACTGCAGTTTGCAAAGTGCTGCCAAGTGAATCTATCGTGTTAGCTTCAGATGCCGACCTATTACCTGCCTTTGACAGAGTTCCTTTAATATCATTTCCATTCGCAGCCGTAATATTTGATCCAGAGCTGGCAGGCAACATCATTGCCAGCATATCGCTAGCTAAAGTGTTATTGACCCCGGAGGCTGAGTTCTGTGAACTGGTTTTATCTATGCCGTTAGCAGTCGTATTGCTTGCCACTATAGATGCGGGCAAAAATGCTGCCAGAATGCTGCCGGATAAAGAGGATGTGTCCGGGGATGGCACTTGGGCAGGTTGATTGTTCACAACAAGGTTTGTCGAATCAATGGGAGTCGATTGCTTGGATTGCTTGCTATCCGATTTTTTACTGTCCTGAGATGGGCTTGAGCTGGATTGCTGACGGGCCAGAATTTGACCAAACGGCTCGACAGCTTGTCCGGTAGCATTATTATCTGTTGAGGTTGGCGTGGCCGTTGATGAAGTGGGTGCGGGCGTTGAGGCAACCGGTAACGCACTGACAATGGGCAGATTTTGCATAATTAGGCTCCAGTCATTAATTTTCGTTTTGTGCGGCAGACGCCTTGATGGAAGAAATTCGTCCAGTGTGTTCATCTTGCTGGCGCTGTTCCGATTTGGCGGCCAGCTTCAATTCGCTTTGAATATGTCTTTCCGCCAGTGTGTCAAAAGATTTCATTTTTCGTTGTGCTTCTTGTAGTTCACTTCGTCCCAATTGCAACAGGTTTAAAGCCTGCTCGTTTTTGCCTCGTTGCTGCAAGATGGCTTCGTCCAAACGCAGAATAAAATTCTGGAAATTGCGCAATTCGGATGGACTAATGCCATTTTGCTCAGCTTGCTGGAGTCTATCCTGATAATCCTTTCGGTATTGCTGCAAGGTCTCCAACTTGGCCTGCGCAGCCTGTTGTTGCTGGTTAAGCTGTCCGAACTTTCTGATAGCGGCCTCATTCTGCTTCTGAGCAAGAAGCACCAAGGGTTGCAGGGAAAATTTCTTTGGCATGATCGGTTTTTAGCCTAATGGGTTTACAAAACTATTTATCAAAAATATGCGTGAAAGTTTCAACACCTGTGGCATAGTCTACGCGCTCAAACATACCTTGTTTGAGAAAACTCTCCATCCGTGGGAACATCGCTATTCCTTCATCAAGCAGCGGATCACTGCCACTGACATAAGCCCCTACACTGATCAAATCATGATTTCGTTGATAGTGGGCATACATGTGCTTGAAGTGATTAACCGAACTGAAATACTGCTCTGACACCAGACGATTCATTGCGCGACTGATCGAAGCTTCGATATCAATGGCTGGGTAATGTCCTTGCTCAGCAAGGCGACGCGACAACACGATATGACCGTCCAGAATCGCACGCGCACTGTCGGCGATCGGATCTTGTTGGTCATCTCCTTCAGTCAATACGGTGTAGAAAGCAGTTATAGATCCTCCGCCTTCTGTTCCGTTACCGGCTCGTTCCACTAACTGCGGAAGCTTGGCAAACACCGAGGGTGGATATCCCTTGGTGGCCGGTGGTTCGCCAATCGCAAGTGCAATTTCGCGTTGTGCCATGGCGTAACGGGTGAGTGAATCCATAATCAGCAGGACATTTTTGCCCTGGTCACGGAAAAATTCGGCAATGGTGGTGGCATAGGCCGCGCCCTGCATGCGCATGAGCGGACTGGTATCGGCAGGCGCGGCAACCACAACAGAACGTGCTAAGCCTACCGGACCCAGGATGTCAGTGATAAATTCCCTGACTTCGCGACCCCGTTCGCCGATCAACCCAACCACGATGACATCCGCACTGGTATAGCGTGCCATCATTCCGAGCAGGACACTTTTTCCTACGCCACTTCCGGCAAACAGCCCCATGCGTTGCCCGCGTCCCACAGTCAGCAAATTATTGATGGCACGTACCCCTACATCCAATGGCTGCTGAATCGGTGCGCGATCCAAGGGATTGATCGGTCGGCTTTGTAAGGGGGCGTTGTCCGCTTCCGGGAGGGGCCCGAGTTGGTCCAGCGGGCGACCAGCTCCATCAAGTACCCGGCCAAGTAACATATTGCCAACCGGCAAATGGCGTGTCCGATCTGCAGCCCGCCGCGTCAAGGAGCGGTTTTTTCCTCCGAGTTTGGCTACTACGGTGGGTTCTTGCGGAATTACCCGCGCACCGGGCATCAGGCCCTGAACATCATTTTCAGGCATCAGAAAGATTTTATCTCCGGAAAAGCCGACCACTTCTGCTTCGACCCGGCTATTGGGTAATTCCACAACACAGGTACTGCCTACCGCCATTTTCAGGCCAACGGCTTCCATTACCAGACCGGTAACTCGGGTAAGGCGACCACTGACCAAGAGCGATTTTCCCTGTGAGACATATGCCTTGTTGTCTTGCAGGCAATTCAGCCAACGCCGGGTGTGGTGGCTTGCGGTATCTATATTTCCAGCCATGAATTATCCTGTCCGATCGATGAGACGACACGCTTCCAACGTGTGCTCAAACTGGCATCAATTTGGCTGTTCTGGGT
>Ga0316224_1000101_pt1 | contig 133418 bp, 114 predicted proteins | sample TBH18013metaG_FD_206254 | JGI IMG/M metagenome (GOLD analysis project Ga0316224, IMG submission 206254) | Freshwater microbial communities from Trout Bog Lake, Wisconsin, USA - TBH18013 | ecosystem: Environmental > Aquatic > Freshwater > Lake > Hypolimnion/Profundal zone | place: USA...
GCTTCGCGCTTTTCCACACCGCCCCTTACCAAAAGATCAGCATCAGCAGCATTTACTAAAATTTCAACAACGGGTACGGCTGCGCTTCGCTGGCCGCTCTTGTTACACCACTTGACGGGACTCAGGCAATTCCTCGGAATGCCGCCCGGGTTTTCGGAAATAAATAGAAGGCTCTTATCCTGCTTTTCCCTTTTCATCGGCGTTCATGAACGCTGATGAATAGGATGAAAAGGATGGAATCAGGCCATTTCAGCCACTTCCACGGGCAACGTCCTTCCGCGATTCCACGAAGAAATGAATTTATTCTCCACGATCCTCAGCCAGTCCTCCGGCATCCAATAGGCAGGCATGCGGCGAGAGTAAAGATATGAAAATACTGGTTTTTATGCTTTTATCCTGGTTCCTCCAAGCGCAGGGCATCTACGGGCCGGGGCTGCAGGCCGATTCCCTGGCCAACACCACCCTCGGGCCCAACGGCAACCAGGTGAGCCTGCGGTTCCGGGCGGTGCGGGACGGCAACCTCCAGGGGATCCGGCCGTTCATCATCTGGAGTTTCCGCAAGGCCGGGTATCACGGGGGGACCGGGGGGACCCTCAAGGTGGAGATCCAGGCGGACGACGGCAGCCCGGAGCATCGGCCCTCGGGGCGGGTGCTGGCCAGCAACGTCCAGCGGTTGTTCATCGTGCCGGCCAGCGACCAGTTCTACCCGCTGATCCCGTTCGACCGGGCGCCCAGGTTGCAGGCGGGGACCCTTTACCATGCGGTCTTTTCCAATACCCATCCCGAATCCGCCCAAAACTTCGTATCTATCAACGCGCTGTTCACCCAGGCGACCGAACGTCCGGTCCAGCCCACCCGCCGGGACGAGGACTGGGCCATGCTGATCCGCAACCAGAGCCACCCGGCCTGGGCGCTCCGGCGCAGCCCCGGGACCCGGGAGGGCTTCACCCCGATCCTGGAGATCTACGATGCCGCCGGCGCGGCCCAGGGGGTGGGCTACATGGAGGTCTGGATGGGGGCGGCCCGGGCCATCGCCGGGACCGCCCGGGTGGGGGAGCGTTTCACGGTGGCCGGGCCGTCGCGGAAGGTGGCGTCGGTGGCGGTGCGGGTGCGCCGGCTGGCCGGGAGCGGGCCGCTGCAGGTGCGGCTGGAATCGGCGGAGGGCGGAGGGCTGGTGGCCGAGGGGACCTGCCCGGGGCCCGGCCCCGGGGCCAGCCCGTCCTGCTCCCTGGGGGGCTGCGGCTGGCTGGAGGCGGCCTTCCCGGCGCCGCCGACCCTGGAATCCGGGCGCAGCTACCGGCTGGTGCTCTCGGCGGCGCCGGAGGCCCGTTTCGAGGCCTTCCCCCTGCGCAAGGGCGCCGACAAGGGCTTCACCGCGGCCTCCCTGTTCGCGGATGGCCATGCGGAATTCAATGACGGCAAGGGTTGGCAGGGCTGGGAGCAGTGGGGACAGGCCCGTCGCATTGATTCGGATCTCCAGTTTTATTTCAGGATGGGCATATGACCGAGGAACGCATGGAAGCCATGGGTTGCCGGGAGACATTAATCACTAATACTGTGAAGGGCGCCCTCCCTCGCCCCGGCCTATCATGGGTAACTCAATGCGCAGTAGGTGGTTGCAATCCCCATCAATCCGGTTGGCCGGTCGGTGGATCCTGGCCTTCTACGTCGGCCTGGCTGGCCTCGCCATGGTGGCTGCAAAGCGGGTGACGGGGGGGAGCTACCTGGATTGGATGCTGGGCAGCACGGTCTTCCTGCTCGCGGCCCAGCGGCTCCGGGCCGCGCCTCCGGAGCCCGGCCTGCTGGAGGCGATCCTCGAGGGGGCGCCCATGGCCATCTTCGGCGTGGACCGGGAGGGCCGGGTCCGCGGGCACTGGAATCCGGCCGCCCGCAAGCGCTTCGGCATGGCCGCGCGCAAGGCCCAGGGCCAGCCCATGCCCCTGGTCCTGCCCGGCTTCGAGCCCGAGGCCCGGCGGCTCCTGGCCCGGGCCTTCCAGGGCGAGCCGATCACCGGCATCGCCGCCCAGGGCCTGGCCCGGCGGGGCGAATCGTTCCCGCTCAACATGTCCCTGACCCCGGTGTTCGGCAAGGACGGCCAGGTGGTCACGGTGCTGGTGATCATCGGCGACGACCAGGTCCAGCGCCAGCGGATCTCGCGGCTCGCGGTCGCCCTGGGCGAACGCACCGACCTCCTGGACGCGGTGCGCCAGGCCGGGATCGTGCTCTGGGCCCTGGATCCCCGCAGCGGCCGCCTGACCCACGTGAGCTCGGCGGCCCAGGAGGTGCTGGGGGTGGGGCGGGACCGGCTGCTGGCCGATCCCTCGGCCCTGGCCGGCCTGCTGGAGGCCAGGGACCGCGAGCCGTTCCGCCTGGCCCAGGCCGAGGCGCTGGCCGGCCACGTGGGCTGCTTCGAGGCGGCCCTGGAGGCCCGGCGCCAGGGCCGGCGGATCTGGACCCGGTGGACCCTTGACCTGTCCAACGGCCTGGTGCGGGGCATGATCCAGGACATCACCGAGGCCCATGAGCTCCAGGAGCAGCTGCTGCACAGCCAGAAGCTGGAGACCGTCGGCGAGTTCCTGAGCACCGTCACCCACGATTTCAACAACATCCTGATCAGCATCCTGGGCTACAACGAACTGCTGCTCATGGATCCCCAGCTCAGCGCCGACCAGAAGCGCCGGCTGGAGGCCATGCAGAAGGGCGCGAACCGGGGCCAGGCCCTGGCCAGCCGGCTGCTGCGCTACGCCCGCAAGGGGCCGGAGGAGCGCGGCGCCACCGATATCAACGCCCTGGTGGGGGAGGTGATCGCCCTCCTGGAGGAATCCCCGGGCGAGGGGGTCTGCTATGTGGCCGAACTGGATCCGGACCTGCCGCTGATATCGGCCGATGCCGCGGAGATCCACCAGGTTCTGATGAATCTCGGGGTGAACGCCCGGGACGCCATGCCCCAGGGCGGCACCCTGACCTTCCGCACCGGCCGGCTCGGGCCGGACGCCGTGGCCGCGCTGGGCCTGCCGGTCGGCCCGGGCTCCTATCTGCGGGTGGAGATCCGCGACACCGGCCAGGGCATCCCGGCCGAGCTGCGGGAGAAGATCTTCGCCCCGTTCTTCACCACCAAGGCCGTGGGCAAGGGCACCGGGCTGGGGCTGGCGGTGGCCAGCCGGATCGTCAAGGCGCACCAGGGCCTGATCCTCTGCACCAGCGAGGAGGGGCAGGGCTCGGTGTTCCAGGTGCTGCTGCCGGTCAGCGCCTGACGACCAGGGAGACCACGGTCTTGTCGTTGCCGCCCATGGAGACCATGATGCCGTGGTCGCGCTTGACCTCCACCTGGTAGCCGCCGGCCCTGCCGGTGAGCTGGCGCCAGAGATCGACCGCCATGCGCACGCCGGTGGCGCCAGTGGGGTGGCCGTAGCCGACCAGGCCGCCGCCGGTGTTGGTGGGCCAGCGCCCGTCGGCGCGGGTGAGGCCCTGCAGCACGGCCTCGGCGCCCTTGCCGTCGCCGGCGATGCCCAGGGCCTCGGTCATGAGCACCCCGGAGACGGTGAAGCAGTCGTGCACTTCGCACACCCCCACGTCGTCGATGCCGATCCCGGCCATGGCCTTGGCGGCGTCGATGGCCCGGCGGCTGGTGTCCATCGCGGTCAGGTCGGGCGGCGGCAGGGTGAGGTTGGCGGCCACCTGGCCGTAGCCGGCGATCTCCACCACGTCCTCGCGGGCCAGGCCCAGGCGGCGCCAACCCTCTTCGGAGGCCACCAGGATGCCGGCGGCGCCGTCCGAGACCTTGGAGCAGTCGTAGAGGTTGAGGTGCTCCAGGAAGCTCTTGGCGCTGGGGGCGGTGCGGCCCAGGGCCAGCAGGTCGGCGGCCTTGTTGAAATGTTCCTGGGCGTCGGGATTGCGCCGGGCCGCCTCGATGGCGTTGCGGTACCAGTGGGCGAAGGCCTCGCGGGCCTCGCCCGCGCCGACCTTGGCGGCGTAGGCGCCGGCCCGGTCCGAGAACTTGCCGGGGAAGAAGTAGGTGTGGCCGTCCTTGCGCTCCCCGCCGTACCAGCCGGCCCCGGCCAGGTAGTCGGCGCAGTAGATCGCCTTGACCGTGTTCTGGACTTCCACGCCCATGACCAGCACCACGTCGGCCATGCCGCTCAGCACGCTCTTGATGCCGGTGGCCAGGGCCAGGCCGCCCGAGGCGCAGGCGCCCTCCACCCGCAGCGCGGGCTTGTACTCCAGGGCCGGGTCGACGATGGTCATGAGCGAGCCCAGGTGCCCCTGGTGGTTGAAGCGGGCGGCCATGAAGTTGCCGATGACGCCCTCGTCCACCAGGGCGGCGTCGTTGATCTGGCCCAGGACCGCCCGGCCGGCTTCGCGGATGTAGTGCTCCAGGCCGTTGCGTTCCTTCTTGGGATTGAACTCGGGGCGGCCGGTGCCCATGCTCACGGTGCTGGCGCCGGCGGCGAGGAAGACCTGCTTGGGTAGGGTTTTCATCGGGGGTCCCTCAGGCCAGGAGATCGTTGACGGGACCGTACAGGTGGAAGAAGCCCAGGGTCAGGACGTCGTTCACATCCTCGGCCCGCGCCGCCACGCCCTGCCGGACCAGGCCCAGGGCCACCTCCCGGCTGGCCAGGAAATGCTCCCGCGCCATCGCGCCGCCCAGGGTGTCCAGGCCCTTCAGGGCCGCGAACCAGCCCTTGAGCCTGGCCTCCTTGTCCGGATCCCGGCCCAGGGACTTCCAGGTGAGGGCCGGATCGGGCGGGGCGCCGAGGCGGTCGTCCAGGGCGGCCACCAGGGCCGGGTCCAGGGCCCGGTAGGTCTGCGCCTCCGGATCGTAGATGGCCACGGGCTTGCCCTTTTCGTATTTGAGGAAGCCATCCTTCTGGGACCCGCTGGAGGTCTGGCCGCCCCTGACGCCCAGTTCCAGCATCCGGTCCACGAGCGGGCTGTGCAGGCCGTCCTTGAGGTACTTCTCCATCACCCGGAGGATCAGCTGGAACACGTCGATGCCGACGTAGTCGATGAGCTGGAACATGCCCATGGGCCGGAGCAGGAAATCGCGGGAGACCTTCTCCACCAGGTAGAGCGCCGGTACGAAGCCGTGCTCCGGCGCCAGCTTCTCCAGGGCCCGGATGCAGAACAGGCCGTCGCGCATGAAGTGGCCGTTGCCGATGAAGCCGGCGATGTCCGAGGCCGGGACGGTCTTCTTGCGCAGGACCTTGGCCAGTTCCTCGGCCAGGGCCCGGAGGGCGGGTTCACAGCCTTCGGGCGGGATCACTTCCAGCAGCTTCTGCACCGCCGGCGGATTGTAGAAGTGGAAGCCGATCATCCGGCCGCGGATGCCGCAGGTCTCGGTGAGCACGTGCAGGGGGATCGAGGAGGTGTTGGTGAAGAACCAGGTCTCGGGCCGGCAGAGGCTGGCCAGCTCGTTGTAGATCTGGAACTTGATCTCCTCCTTTTCGAAGGCGGCCTCGAACACCAGCAGGGCGTCGGCGGCCAGGGCCAGGGTCCGGCCGGTGCGCAGGTGCAGCATCACCTCGGCCACGAACTCCTGGATGATGTCGGCGTTCTCCACCAGGTCGGCGCGGTCCCTGTAGAGGTCGCGGAGCCGGTTCATCTGCTTCTCGCCGTCCTTCTGGGCCTGCTCCCTTATGTAGCGGAGCAGCCCCTGCAGGGCGGCGTCGTTCATGTCGATCAGGCTGAGGACGAAGGTCCGGTCCCGGGCGGCCAGGGCCCGGTAGGCCATCTCCAGTGCCAGCAGCAGGCTGATGCCGCTGCCCATCTTGCCGGCGGCGCCGACCACGGCGACGCTTTGCAACCGTTCATTCAGGTCCATGCGGATGGCTCCAGGGGTCATCGGCCGGTGAACTGGGCCGGGCGCTTTTCGAAGAATGCCTGCATGCCTTCCTTCTGGTCGGCGGAGGCGAAGGTCTGGGAGAACAGCTCGGCCTCGAAGGCGAGACCGTGGCTGAGCGGACCGTCGGTGCCGACATTGACGGCCTTCTTGCAATAGGATACCGCCAGAGGGGCGCGGGTGGCGATGGCCCGGGCGATATCCCAACAGCGGCCGAGCATGGTGTCGGCCGGGTGGACTTCGTTGAACAGCCGCAGCTCCAGGGCCCGGGCGGCGGTGATGATCTCGCCCGTGAACAGGAGGTATTTGGCGGACGAGCGGCCGATGATCCGGGCCAGCCGCTGGGTGCCGCCGAAGCCCGGCACCACCCCCAGGCCCACTTCGGGCAGGCCGGCCTTGGCCGTTTCGGAGGCGATGCGGATATCGCAGGCCATGGCCAGCTCCAGGCCACCCCCCAGGGCGAAGCCGTTGACGGCGGCGATGACCGGGGTCTTGAAATCTTCAAGCAGATTGAAGATCCGCTGGCCCCGCTGGGAAAAGGCCTGGGCCTCGACCGGGGTCATGCCGGCCATGGCCTTGATATCGGCCCCGGCCACGAAGGCCTTGCCGGACCCGGTGAGGATCACGGCCCGGACCTCCGGGTGCCGGCCGAGCGTCAGGAAGGCCCCCTCGAGGCCCGCAAGCACCTGATCATTCAGGGCGTTGAGAGCTTCCTGGCGGTCAATGGTGACTTGCGCCACCGCCCCTTCGAAATGGGTCTTTACGAATTCATCCATGTTGGGTCATTCTCCCGGGAACTCAGGTTCGTAGGGCTCCACCACGCAGAGCGGGTCGCCGTTGGCCACGGCCACGCCCTCCCTGGCGGTGACGGAGGCGACGATGCCGTCGATGGGCGACTTGATCTCGTTCTGCATCTTCATGGCTTCTAGGATCAGGATGACCTGGCCGGCGGTGACCACGTCGCCGGGCTGGACCAGGATCTGACGGACGTTGCCGGCCATCGGGGACTTCATGTCCTGGCGGCCGCTGGCCCCCTTGGACATCTTCATGGCCAGCTTCTTCTTCTTCTCCTCGATCATCTCGATCTCGTAGAGATCGCCCTTGACGAACACGTCATAGATATCGGGATTGCGGGTGACGTCCACGTCCACCTCGAACGAGCGGCCACCGATGAGCAGGGAGAAGATGTTCGTCTGGGGTTCCAGGAAGTCCACTTCGTACTCTTTTTCGCCCAGGGTGACGGTGAACAGGCCGGGCTTGGGCTCGACGACCTTCACCCGGGTGGTGCGACCTTGGTGGGTTGCGATGTAGGCCATGGATGCCTCCTCAGAATCCCGGATCCCGTTTGACCCTGCCGCTGGACTTCCAGCGGGAGGATTCCGGGTCCCCGGTCGACGTGCCGCCATGCCCGCCCAGGGCCTTGTCCTTGTCCTTCCGGTAGGCCTTGATGGCCGCGGCCACGAGGGCGATGTCCTCGTTGGGCTTCACCCGGGCTTCGTCCTGGGGCTGGAACTGGGTGTCGATGAAATTGGTGTCGATGTCGCCTGCGATGAACTTCTCGTTCTTCATCATCCGGGCGTGGAAGGGGATGGTGGTCTTGATGCCCTTGACGGCGTATTCCGACAGGGCCCGCTGCATGCGCGTGATCATGCGCTCGCGGGTGCTGCCCCAGACCACCAGCTTGCTGAGCATGGGGTCGTAGTGGATGGGCACGTCCAGGCCCTCATACATGCCCGACTCGTCCCGCACCCAGGGGCCGCCCGGGACCCGCAGCCCGATGATCTTGCCCGGGGTGGGCAGGAACTTGTTGTCGGGGTCCTCGGCGTAGATCCGGCACTCCAGGGCGTGGCCGTGGCATTGCACGTCCTCCTGCCTGAAGGGCAGCACGTAGCCGGCGGCGGAGCGGATCATCTCCTTGCACAGATCGATGCCGGTGATCATCTCGGTGATCGGGTGCTCCACCTGCAGGCGCGTGTTCATCTCCAGGAAGAAGAATTCCCGGGATTTGCCTGAGGCGATGAACTCGACCGTGCCGGCCGAGTCGTAGTCCACGGCCCGGGCGGCCTGGACCGCGGCCTCGCCCATGGCCTTGCGCATCTCCGCGTCGACCATCGGCGAGGGGGCCTCCTCGATGACCTTCTGGTGGCGGCGCTGGATCGAGCATTCCCGTTCGGGGCAGTAGATGATGTTGCCGTGCTTGTCGCCCAGCACCTGGATCTCGATGTGCCTGGGGTTTTCCACATAGCGTTCGAGATACATGGCGTCGTCGCCGAAGGAGGCCATGGCCTCGGACTTGGCCAGGTGCCAGGAGGAGACCACGTCCTCCATGCGGGTGATCTGGCGCAGGCCCTTGCCGCCGCCGCCGGCGGCGGCCTTCATCATGATGGGCAGCCCGATCTTCCGGGCCCACTCCAGGACGTGCGCCTCGTCCCTCAGGTTCTCGCGCATGCCCGGCACCAGCGGCACGCCCATCTCGTAGACGGCCACGCGGCTGGTGGTCTTGTTGCCCATGACCCGGATGGCCCTGGGGTTCGGGCCGATGAAGGTGACCCCCGCGCGGGCGCAGGCCTCGGCGAACTCGGCGTTCTCGGAAAGGAAGCCGTAGCCCGGGTGGATCGCGTCGGCGCCGCAGGTCTTGGCCACCTCCAGGATCTTGTCCCCCCGCAGATACGAGTCCCGGCTGGGGGCCGGGCCGATGCAGTAGGCTTCGTCGGCGGCCCGCACGTGCAGCGCGGCCCGGTCGGCCTCGGAGAAGACCGCGACCGTGGGCACGCCCAGTTCCTTGCAGGCGCGGATGACCCGGATGGTGATCTCGCCCCGGTTGGCGATGAGAATCTTCTTGAACATGGTCATGTCCTCAAAGCGGCAGGTTGCCGTGTTTCCGGGGGGGATTGCTGACCCGCTTGTTCTTGCACATCTCCAGGGCCTTGATCAGGGTGGGCCGGGTGTGGATCGGGTCGATGACCTCGTCCACGTAGCCCAGTTCCGCGGCGTTGTAGGGGTTGGCGAACTTGGTGCGGTAGTCCTCCAGCAGGGTCTGGCGGGTCTTCTCGGGTTCCAGGGAGGCGTCCAGCTCCTTGCGGTGGATGATGTTGACCGCCCCTTCCGGACCCATGACGGCGATCTCGGCGGTGGGGAAGGCGATGGCGTAGTCGCAGCGGATGTTCTTGGCGTTCATCACGCAGTAGGCGCCGCCGTAGGCCTTGCGGGTGATCACGGTGATCCGGGGCACGGTGGCTTCGGTGATGGCGTAGAGCAGCTTGGCGCCGTGCTTGATGATGCCGCCCAGCTCCTGGTTCACGCCGGGCAGGAATCCGGGGACATCCTCGAAGAAAATCAGGGGGATATTGAAGCAGTCGCAGAACCGCACGAAGCGGGCGCCCTTGAGGGACGAATCCACGTCCAGGGCCCCGGCCAGGAAATTCGGCTGGTTGGCGACGATGCCCACCGGCCGGCCGTTGAGGCGGGAATAGCCCACCACCAGGTTCTTGGCGAAGTGCTCCTGCACCTCGAAAAAGTAGCCGTCGTCCACCACCGCCTTGATGACGTCCTTCATGTCGTAGGGCACGTTGGCGTTGTCGGGGACCAGGGTGCGCAGGGCGATCTCGCAGCGGTTCGGGTCGTCGGTGCAGGCGCGCATCGGCGGATCGTCCTGGTTGTTGAGCGGGACGAAGGACATCAGCTCGCGGATCATGAGCAGGCATTCCTCGTCGTCGGTGCAGGCGAAGTGGGCGCAGCCGGACTTGGCGTTGTGGGTCATGGCCCCGCCCAGTTCGTCCTTGGTGACCTCTTCATGGGTGACGGCCTTGATGACTTCCGGGCCGGTGATGAACATGTACGAGGTGTCCTTGACCATGAACACGAAGTCGGTGATGGCCGGGGAGTAGACCGCGCCGCCGGCGCAGGGTCCCATGATCGCCGAGATCTGGGGGACCACCCCGGAGCTCAGCACGTTGCGGGTGAAGATGTCCGAATATCCGGCCAGCGACTGCACGCCCTCCTGGATCCGGGCGCCGCCCGAATCGTTCAGGCCGATCACCGGCGCCCCGTTGCGGGTCGCCATGTCCATGATCTTGCATATCTTTTCCGCATAGGCCTTGGACAGGCTGCCGCCGAAGACGGTGAAGTCCTGGGCGAACACGTAGACCAGCCGGCCGTCGATCCTGCCGTAGCCGGTGACCACGCCGTCGCCGGGGATCTTCAGCTTCTCCATGCCGAAGTTGTCGCAGCGGTGGAGCACGAACTTGTCCACCTCGGTGAAGGAATCCTCATCCAGGAGGATCGCGATCCGCTCCCGGGCCGTGAGCTTGCCGGCCTTGTGGTGCTTTTCGATCTTGTCGAGGCCTCCGCCCCGTTCCGCTTCCTCGTGCTTGGCCTTGAGCAGTGCCAGCTTGGCGTCCTGTCCGGTGGTCATTCAGCCTCCTATTATCAGAGCAGTTTGGCGATGGTCTGCAGCTGCATGAACGTGGTGCCTTCGTAGATCTTGCCGATCTTGGAATCGCGGAAGTACTTCTCGGCCGGGTAGTCCTTGGTGAAGCCGTAACCGCCGAACAGCTCCAGGCACTCGCTGGACACCCACTCGGCCACCTGGCTGGTGAAATACTTGGCCATGGCCGCCTCCTTGATGAAGGGCTGGCCGGCGTCCTTCAGCCGGGCGGCATTGTAGGTCATCAGCCGGGCCGCCTCGACCCGGCTGGCGCACTCGGCCAGCCGCATCTGCACGGCCTGGAAGCCGAAGATGATTTTCCCGAACTGCTTGCGCTGGCGGGTGTAGGCCAACGCATGTTCCAGGGCTCCCTCGGCCAGCCCCAGCATCTGCGCGGCGATGCCGATCCGGCCCTCGTTGAGGGTCTCGATGGCCACCTTGTAGCCCTTGCCGACCTGGCCGAGCACCTGCCCGGGGCCGACCTTGACGTCGGCCAGGGACAGTTCGCAGGTGGAGCTGGCGCGGATGCCCAGCTTGTTCTCCTTCTTGGAGACGGTGAAGCCCGGCATGCCCCGTTCCAGGATGAAGGCGGTGATGCCCTTGTAGCCGAGCGCGGGATCGACCGTGGCGAAGACCACGAAGATCCCCGCCTCCTCGGCGCTGGTGATGAACAGCTTGCTGCCGTTCAGCACATAGCCGTCGGGCGTGGGCACCGCCCGGGTGGCCAGGGCGAAGGCGTCCGAGCCCGATCCGGCTTCCGACAGGGCGTAGGCGCCGACCGTGTCCCGGCACAGCCGGGGCAGGTAGTTCGCCTTCTGGTCCTCGCTGGCCCAGCGGTTGATGCAGTTGTTCACCAGGGTGTTCTGCACGTCGACCAGGACGCCCACCGAGGGGTCGACCCGGCTCAGCTCCTCGATCACCAGGATCGCGTTGAAGAAGGTCGATCCGGAGCCGCCGTGGGCCTCGGGCACCTCGATGCCCATGATGTCCAGGTCGAACAGCTTCTTCACCAGGCTGGGGTCCATCTTCTGGCCCTCGTCCATGGCCGCCCGGATGGGTTCGATCTCGTTCTTGGCAAAATCAGCGACCAGCTCTTTGAGGGCCTGTTCTTCCTCGCCCAGCAGACTCAAGGGGTTGCTCATAAGCAGCTCCGGTAAAGTTCGGTTTACATGATTGTGATGAAGTTGAACACAAATCCGCTTGGTCGGGAAATGGGGTTTTCCCCCCTCTACATGGAACGCCGGTATTTTCCACCCATCTCGTAGAGAACCTGGGTGATCTGGCCCAGGCTGGCGACCCGGACCGTTTCCATGAGCACCTCGAACAGGTTGCCGCCGGCCCTTACCTGGTCGCGCAGCCGCGCCAGGGCGGGGCCGGTTTCGGCCCGGTGGCGCTCCTGGAAGGCCGCCAGCGCGGCCAGGCGCGCATCCTTCTCCTCGGGGGTGGCCCGGCTCACCGGCCGGATTTCCGCTTCGTGCTCGCCTTCCCGCACGAACGTATTGACCCCCACGACCGGCAGCTCGCCGGAGTGCTTGCGGGTCTCGTAGAGCAGGGACTGCTCCTGGATCTTGAAGCGCTGGTACTGGGTCTCCATGGCCCGGAGCACCCCGCCCCGGCCGTTCAGGCTGAGGAACTCCTCCAGCACCGCCTCCTCCACCTGCTCGGTCAGCCGCCGGAAGAAGTACGACCCCTGGAGGGCGTTCTCGTTCCAGTAGACGCCCCATTCTCGGGTCAGGATCAGCTGGATGGCCATGGCCAGGCGCACCGACTCCTCGGTCGGGGTGGTCAGGGCCTCATCGTAGGCATTGGTGTGCAGGGAGTTGCAATTGTCCAGCAGGGCCGTGAGGGCCTGGAGGGTGGTGCGGATGTCGTTGAACTTCATCTCCTTGAGGTGCAGGGAGCGGCCCGAGGTCTGGATGTGGTACTTCAGCTTCTGGTTCTTCTCGCTGGCGCCGTAGACGTCGCGCATGGCGATGGCCCAGATCCGCCGGGCCACCCGGCCGAGCACCGCGTATTCCGGATCCAGGCCCGAGCTGAAGAAGAACGACAGGCTCGGGGCGATGTCGTCGATGGCCATGCCCCGGCTCAGGTAGTACTCCACCAGGGTGAAGCCGTTGGCCAGGGTGAAGGCCAGCTGGGAGACCGGGTTGGCCCCGGCCTCGGCGATGTGGTAGCCCGAGATGCTGACCGAATAGTAGTTGCGCATCCGGTTGGCGATCAGGAAGGCCTGGACGTCGCCCATCATGCGCAGGGCGAACTCGATGGAGAAGATGCAGGTGTTCTGGGCCTGGTCCTCCTTGAGGATGTCGGCCTGGACCGTGCCGCGCAGGACGGCGAGAGTCTCGCGCCGGACCTTGGCCGGGTCCTCCCCGGGCCGCTTCGCCACCTGCTGGTCGATGGCGGCGTTGAAGAACATGGCCAGGATCACCGGCGCCGGGCCGTTGATGGTCATGGAGACCGAGGTGTTGGGGTCGCACAGGTCGAAGCCGGCGAACAGGGTCTTCATGTCGTCCAGGGTGGCGATGCTGACCCCGCTCTCGCCGATCTTGCCGTAGATGTCCGGGCGCGGATCGGGGTCCTCGCCGTACAGGGTCACGGAGTCGAAGGCGGTGGAGAGGCGCTTGGAGCTGTCGCCCTGGCAGAGGAAATGGAACCTGCGGTTGGTCCGCTCCGGGCCGCCCTCGCCGGCGAACTGGCGCTTGGGGTCCTCGTCGGTGCGCCGGAAGGGGAACGCCCCGCCGGTGTAGGGGAAGCTCCCGGGCACGTTCTCCTGGCGAAGGAACCGTACGATCTCGCCGTGGCGGTCGGTGCCGGGCAGTTCGATCTTGCGCACCTTCGTGCCCGACAGCGAGGTGACGGTGAGCGGCACGTGCACGTCCTGGTCGCGCACCCGGTAGGTGAAGTCGTCGCCCCCGTAGCCGGCCTCCAGGCCCTGCCACTGGCACAGCAGGGCCGCGCCGTCCGCGCCCAGCGCCTCCCGGGCCGCGGCGGCCTTCGCGGCCAGCGCCGGCGGGACCACGTCGAACTCGCGGCAGGCCGCCTCCAGGTTCTGGACCCGGTCGGCCCGGACCGCCAGGTCCTCGGTGTGGCGCTTGTAGTCGCGCACGGACCGGACGATCTCCTGGAGGTACTTGGCCCGCTCGAAGGGGACGATGGGCGCCGCCCGTTCGCAGGAGAAGGCCGCGGCGCCCGGGTCGGGCAGGGCCGAGCGCAGCTCGAGCCCCCAGTCCCGGCCCAGCAGGGCCAGCAGGTCCAGGTAGAAGCGGTCCACCCCGGGGTCGTTGAAATGGCTGGCGGCGGTGCCGTAGACCGGCAGCTGGGGGTCCGGCACGGCGGCGGGGATGGCCCGGTTCCGGCGCAGCTGGCGGCGCACCGCCTGCAGGGCGTCCTCGGCCCTCTTGTCCTCGTATTTGTTGATGACCACCAGCTGGGCGTAGTCCAGCATGTTGATCTTCTCCAGCTGGGTGCCGGCGCCGAATTCGCTGGTCATGACGTAGACCGGCAGATCGGCCATTTCGGTGATGTCGGTGTCGCCCTGGCCGATGCCGCTGGTCTCCACCAGGACCAGTCCGGCCCCGGCGCGCTTGAACACCGAGGTCGCGGCCCGGACCATGGCCACCGTGGCCGGGCCGCCGGCGGCGGCCACGCTCCGGAAGAACACCCGCGGATCCCCGCAGGTGCCCATGCGCAGGCGGTCGCCGAGCAGGGCCCCGCCCGAGGCCTTGCGGGTGGGATCGATGGCCAGCACCGCCACCCGCAGCTCCGGGAAGTCCAGCAGCAGCCGGCGCAGGAGCTCGTCGGTGAGCGAACTCTTGCCGGCGCCGCCGGTGCCGGTGAGGCCGACCACCGGAACCTGCGGGTCCGGCCCGTCCGCGGGCGCGCCGGCCAGGGCTTCGCTGAGCTGCCGGGCCAGGCCGGGGCGGTCGTTCCAGTCGCCGTGGCCGGCGGCCCTGGCGGCGGCGCCGGTCCGGGTCCGCTCCAGCAGGTCCTGGATCATCCCCTCCACGCCCATTCGCATGCCGTCGTCGGGGGTGTAGATCTTCTCGACCCCGGCCCGCTCCAGGGCCTCGGCCTCGTCCGGCAGGATCACCCCGCCGCCGCCGCCGAACACCTTGATGTGCCCGGCCCCTTCGGCCCGGAGCCGCTCGGCGAGGTAGGTGAAGAACTCCATGTGCCCGCCCTGGTAGGACGACACGCACACCGCGTCGGCGTCCTCCTCGGCGGCCGCCTTGACGATCTCGGCCACGCTCCGGTTGTGCCCCAGGTGGATGACCTGGGCGCCCTGGCCCACCAGCAGCCGGCGCACCAGGTTGATGGCCGCGTCATGGCCGTCGAACAGGGCGGCGGCGGTGACGATCCGGAGGGGTGGCGCGGCTGGGGTCATTGAGGCTCCGGGGGGAGAAGGACACTCATTCTCGCGCAAATCCGGAGGGTTCATTCTTAAATTTTATGACCCCATAAGCACGGGCGGCCCTTCAGCCCGGCATCCGGTAGGCGACCGCGTTGACGTTCATGCCGGCGCCCACCGAGGCCAGGATCACCAGTTCGCCGGGGTTCAGGACATGGCCTTCCAGATCGCCCTTGAGGACGAGGTCGAGCATGGTCGGCACGGTGGCCACGGAGCTGTTGCCCAGGGTGGCGATGGTCATCGGCATGAGGCCTTCCCGGGCGTGCTCCTGGCCATAGAGCTTGGCCAGGGCGTCGACGATGGCCTCGTCCATCTTGAGGTTGGCCTGGTGCAGGAGGATCTTGGCCACGTCGTCCAGGTGGAACCCGGCATGGTCCAGGCATTCCTTGATGCCCCCGGCCACGTGGTTGAGGGCGTACTTGTAGAGTTTGCGCCCCTCCATCTTGAGGAAGATGTCGGCCGGGTGGGCGCCGGCCTTGAAGGAGGGGCCCATGAGCAGCAGGCGGGAGTGGTGCAGCGTATCCGAGCGCACGGCGTGGGCCAGGATGCCGTCGCCGGGGCCGGCCTTGCGGCCCTCGAGGATCGCGGCGCCGGCGCCGTCGGCGAAGATCAGGCTGTCCCGGTCGTGGGGGTCGGAAACCCGGGAAAGGGTGTCCGCCCCGATCACCATGACGCGTCTGGCCGCGCCGGCGCGGATCATGCAATCGGCCTGGATGACCCCCTGGACCCAGCCCGGGCAGCCGAAGATGAGGTCCATGGCGCTGCAGCGCGGATTGTGGATGCCGAGCCTGGCCTTGACCTTCGAGGCCAGGGCCGGGATCAGGTCCGGGGTGAAGCTCCCGGCGCGCACGTCGCCGACGTTGTGCCCCACGATGATGCTGTCCAGGGTCTCCTTGTCGATCCCGGAGGAGGCCAGGGCATCCTCGGCCGCCAGGAAGGCCAGGTCCGAAGCGACCAGCTCGGGCGGCGCGTAGCGGCGCTCCCGGATGCCCGTTATGGCCTCGAACTGTTCCAGGATCTCCGCGTTGGGCTTGTGGATGAGCCTGCCGCCGGTTTCATGGAATTCGTGGTGGAGGAAGTGGGAGTTGGGCACCACCACGGTCGGGATGTGGCGGCCGGTGCCGGCGATGAACGTTTTTACGGTCATGGAAAACCCCCAGAGCAAGGGTAGCCATAGGCCGGGCTTTGCGCCGCGAATAGCCTTATTTGGAAGTTTTATGGAAGTCCCAGGGTTTCCCGCAGGAACCCGGCCATGGCCGGTAGGACGCGATCGGCGGCCTGGAAGTGGGGCACGTGCCCGCATCCCGGCAGCAGGAGGCTCCGGGCCGGGCCCGCGACGCCCGCGACGATGGCCTCCACCTGGGCGGGGGTGCCGTACTCGTCGTCGGCGCCCTGGATCGCCAGCAGCGGCGCAGTGATCGCCTTCAGGCGGTCCTCCATCCGCCAGGCCCGGTGCCCGGGATCCAGCCACACCTCGGCCCAGCCCGAGAACACCGAATCGACCTTGTCGCCATGGTGCCGGCGCAGCTGCTCCCGAAGGGCGGTCGCCCGGTAGGCCTCGACGGCCCGGGCCACGCCGCGCACGGCTTCGTCCTCCACGAACACATGGGCGGCCTCGACGATCACCGCCCGGGGGGCCTCCGGATGCAGGGCCGCGTACAGCAGGGCGATGGTGCCGCCGTCGCTGTGCCCGACCAGGACCGGGCGGGTGATGCCGCACCCGGCCAGGACCTCCGGCAGGGTGCGCGCCTCCCGGCCCAGGTAGAGCGGGTCCTGGGGTCCCTCCCGGGCCTCGGAGGCGCCGTAGCCGAAGCGGTCGTAGAGCATGGTCGGCAGCCCCAGCTCCTCCGCCAGGGCCTGCGGGAAGTCCCGCCACTGGCGGATGCTGCCCAGGCCCTCGTGCAGGAACACCAGGGTGGGGGTGCCGGCCGGCTCCTCCCGCAGCCGCAACCGCCGGACCCGCAGCCGGTGCCCGCCGGCCATCAGGTCGGAATCCACCGGGGGCATGAGCAGGTCGGTCATGGCGGCGCCTCCATGGTCCTATACTGGCGCAAAGGACGTGGGATAGTGGAGTGTCCCGCCCCATGACCCAGGAGTTCCGATGCCCCCGCCCCTCGGCCCCCCCTTCGCCGCCGCCCTGGAATTCGCCGCGAGGCTGCACGCGGGCCAGTTCCGCAAGGGCACCACGATCCCGTACGTGGCCCATGTCCTGGCCGTGGCCGCCCTGGCCCTGGAAGCCGGCGCCGACGAGGAGGTGGCCATGGCCGCCGTCCTCCACGACACGGCCGAGGACTGCGGCGGCCAGCCGATCGTGGAGGAGATCCGCGCCCGCTTCGGGCCCCGCGTGGCCGGGATCGTGGCCGAGTGCAGCGACACCTTCGTCGCTCCCAAGCCGCCATGGATGGAGCGCAAGACCGCCTACCTGGCGCATCTGCCCGAGGCCAGCGAAGGCGCCAAGCTGGTCTGCGCCTGCGACAAGCTGCACAACGTGCGCTCCATGATCCGCGACCTGCGGGCCGAGGGACCCTCGGTCTGGGCGCGCTTCAACGCCAAGCCGGCGGCCATCATCTGGTACTACACCCAGGTGGCCGAGATCCTCAGCCGCGGCGAGGACAGCCTCATCCTGAAGGACCTGCGCGCCGCCGTGGCGAAACTGGAACTCATCAAATCGGCGGCCCTGGGCTGAGCTTTTGCCAGGATTTCCTTCATCCCTTTTTTTCTCCCCATCCATCCCCGTCACGACTGGGGCGGCTGGGATTTGGGCTGGGTGTTGGAAGGTTGATCAGGGGGTGGGTCTCGATGGTCCTGGATGCTTTGGTATCACATAGAAACTGATCAAGCACAGACGGGGTGCCCTGGCGGGCACCCCGTCTGTGCTTGATCAGTTTCTATGTGATGCCAAGGCATTTATGACCATTGATCCCGATCCGCAATCCAGTTCCGAGAGGCCCGGCAGTGGTCCAGGCGCCCCAGTCGTTCCGCTCATCCCCGGAAAACAAAAGCCCAGCGATGTGTCGGCGCGAAATGTTCCATGATTATGCCAATCCCAGCACGGCGTTGTTGCGGTCGCGGACGACCTTGAGGGTGTCGACGTCCTTGGAGAGATCCTTGCCCAGCGAGGGCACCATCTCCTTCAGCTTGGCCTGCCAGGCTTCGCTCTTGGCCTTGGGGAAGCACTTCTGGATCATCTCGACCATGGTCGCCGCGCAGGTGGAGGCGCCGGGTGAGGCGCCGAGCAGGGCAGCCAGCGAACCATCCGCGGCCGAGACCATCTCCGTGCCGAATTCCAGCTTGCCGCCGGCCTTGGGGTCCTTCTTGATGATCTGCACGCGTTGGCCGGCGATCTCCAGCTTCCAGTCCTCCATCCGGGCGGTGGGGACGAAGTCGCGCAGGGTCTTGACCCGGTCCTCCTGGGACTGGAGCACCTGGCCCACCAGGTAGCGGGTGAGGTCCAGGTTGTGCCAGCCGGCCATCAGCATGGGCTTGATGTTGCTGAAGTGCACCGACTTGGGCAGATCCAGGAAGGATCCGGCCTTGAGGTACTTGGTGGTGAAGCCGGCATAGGGCCCGAACATCAGCTCGGACTTGCCGCCGATGATGCGGGTGTCCAGATGCGGTACGGACATGGGCGGCGCGCCGATGGTGGCCTTGCCGTAGACCTTGGTGCCGTGCCGGGCCACCAGCTCCGGGTTGCTGCAGACCAGCCACTGGCCGCTGACCGGGAAGCCGCCGTAGCCGTCGCTCTCGGGGATGCCGGACTTGACCAGCAGGGGCAGCGCGCCGCCGCCGGCGCCCAGGAACACGAACCTGGCGCGGATCTCCTTGGTTCCCCCGTTGGCCAGGTCGGCAACCCGCAGGCGCCAGCCCTCGCCGTCCCGCTTCAGGTCCTGGACTTCGTGGCTGGTGGAAAGGGTGAAGGTCGGCTTCTTGGCGAGGGTGGAGAACATGGCGTGGGCCAGGGCGCCGAAATCCAGATCGGTGCCCCGCTCCACCCGGGTGGCGGCCAGCGGGGTCTTGTCCTCGCGGCCCTCCATGACCAGGGGCATCCATTCCTTGAGCTGCGCCCGGTCTTCGCTGATGACCATGTCCGCGAACATCGGATGGGCGCTGAGCCGGGCCTGGCGGGTGCGCAGGAACTTCGCGTTCGCCTCGCCCCAGACGAAGCTGAGGTGGGGGCAGCGGTTGAGGAAGGCGGTGGAGATCCTGCCCTTCTCGACCAGGTAGGACCAGTACTGCAGGCTCACTTCGAACGCGCCGTTGATGGTCAGGGCCTTGGCGATCTCCACCGAGCCGTCGGCCTTTTCCGGGGTGTAGTTCAGTTCGCAGTTGGCGGCATGGCCGGTGCCGGCATTGTTCATGGCCTTGCTGGCTTCCTCGGCCACGTCCCCAAGGCGCTCGAACACCTGGATCCGCATGTCCTCCTGGAGTTCTCCGAGCATGGTCGCCAGCGTCGCGCTGACAATACCGCCGCCGACAATGGCGACGTCGATCATGGAGTCTTGCGCGGCCACACGTCCTCCTGGGAAAGTGAACCATTATGCCTAGGCCGGGCCGCCAGGGCATCCCTCAATTTAAGATAAAGTAGTCTCTGATTGATTCCGGATTGAGTCTCAGTCCGCGTCGGCCTTGGCCGCGGGGGCGTCGAAGGCGAGGTTGCGGACCATCGCCTCGGTGGACCAGGGGGCCGGATCCCCCCCCAGGTACGTGTGGAACCACTCCAGGTGGGCGTTGTAGTAGACCGGCATGGATTTGAGCCGATCCGGCCAATGACCGTCGTTCTTGAAGACCAGCAGCCGGGAGGCCACCCCCATCTCCTGCAGGTCGGTGAAGAACTCCAGGCTCTGGGTGTAGGGCACCCGGTAGTCCCGCTCGCCGGTGATGACCAGGCAGGGGGTCTTGAAGGCCTGGGCCGAGCTGGCCGGGTTCATCCGGTCATAGGCGGCCCGGTTGGTGGTGGGCGTGCCGCCCAGGTCCCACTCCGGGAACCAGAGCTCCTCGGTGGCCCCGTGCATGGCGGCCAGATCGTAGACGCCCATCATCGCGGCGATGGCCTTGAACCTGGTGCTGTGCCCCTCCAGCCACATCATCGCGTAGCCGCCCCAGGACCAGCCCATGGCGCCCATCCGCGCGGAATCCACGTAGGGCAGGGCGGCCAGGGCGTCGCCGACCTTCTCGATATCGGTCATCACCAGGCCGTCCCAGTCCTTGGAAATGGCGTTGGTGAAGGCCTGGCCGTAGCCGGTGGAGCCGTGCGGATTGGGGTAGGCGACGATGTAGCCGGCGCCCGGGTAGACCTGCCAGTCGCCGCGGAAGTTGTCCGACCACATCATCTGGGGCCCGCCGTGGACGTTCAGGATGAGGGGATACTTGCGCGCGGGGTCGAAGCCGTGGGGCTTGACCAGGAACACGTGGATATCGGCCCCGCCGGCGCCCTTCACCCAGAGCTCTTCGGCCGGGCGGAGATCCACCTCCTTGGCGACGGCGTCATTGAAGTCGGTGATCCGCTTCAGGGACCGGTCCGGGAAGGTGCAGCGCCAGATCTCGGCGGGCTCGCCCACGGTGCTGCGGGTGAACAGCACCGATTTCTGGTCCGGGGCCACCACGAACTCGTGGATGGTCTGGCCGTCCAGCATGCGCACCGGCCTGCCGCCCGGGACCTCGATCCGGTAGAGGGGCAGCCGGCCCTTCTCCTGGATGGTGAACCACAGGGCCTTGCCATCGGCGGACCACTGGAAGGCCTCGACCGGGTTGTCCATGGCTTCGGTGAGGTTCAGGAAGGTCTTCCGGGCCCGGTCGTAGAGCCCCAGGCGGAAGCGATCCGATTCGAAATTGGGGATGGTCTGGAATTTGTAGGCGATCCACCGGCCGTCCGGGGAATACCTCGGGGTGCCATCGTGGGCCGGATTGCCGGCCGTGATGCAGGTGGGCTTGCCGGAGCCATCCAGGCTCAGGAGGAACAGATCGGTGTTGGTCGACCGGGCCGGCTCCGGGCTGGCGTTGGCCGCGACGCAAAGCTCGCGGCCGTCGGGGGCCACGTCGAAGCCCTGGTCGTAGCCCGGCCAGTCGGCGGCGCCGGTGGTCAGCGGACGGACCTTGCCTTCCCCGGCCTGGAGGAACAGGTGGGAGTACTGGAAATCCCGCCACTGGGTCCAGTGCCGGTAGAGCAGCGAATCCGCCAGGTGCGCCTGGACCGGGCCCTTGTCGAGCTTGTCGGCCAGTTCCTGGTTCCGGTCGGGGTCGCTGGCCGCCTCGGGGAAGACGGTGGCCTGGAAGACCACGGTCTTCCCGTCGGCGAGCAGGACCGGAGCCGCCACGCCCGGGCCGAAGGAGGTCAGGCGCCGGGCCTCTCCCCCGTCCGCGGCCATGGTCCAGAGCTGGTTGCCGTCCTCGCGGTTCGAGCTGAAGGTGAGGTTCCGGCCATCCGCGGACCAGCGCGGGCTGGTGTCCCGACTGCCGGCGAAGGTGAGCTGGCGGGTGGCGCCGGTCCTCAGATCGGCCATCCAGATGTGGGTCGCGCGAGTGGCCTTCCTCAGGTCCTGGCTGGCCACATCGAACAGGAGCCGGGAGCCGTCCGGGCTCAGGGCCAGGTGGGAGACCTCCCGGAGCCTATAGAGGTCCTCGATGGTGAAGGCCCGCGGCCCCCCGCCGAGGACCGGCAGGCAGGCAAGGACCAGGGGCAGGGCGCGGCGCAGAAGATTCAAGGCGTACCTCTCAGGTGCTTCCGTTAAGATTCTTTGAACTTCCAAACTTGAGCAAGCAGAAGGTGGGGACGAACGATGGGCGGGATCAGGCATTTCATATTCTGCGCGGTCCTGGCGGCCCTCCCGGTCGTGGCCCAGGAGGCCGATCCGGAACTGGACCTGGACCGCACCCGGGTGGTCCCGCCCGCGGTCACGGTGGCCGGGACCCCCAACCCGGCCTACGGCAAGGATCTGGAGGCCCGGGTCCAGGCCCTCCATCCCAATGAGCGCAAGGCCTTCTTCAAGCAGCTGCGCAAGCAGCAGCGGGACCTGGAGCGGCGGATCGAGGAGATGGTCTTCAACTACGACAAGGCCAAATCCCTCAAGCGCGACATCAGCCCCGGCGGGACGGAGATCGCCGCCCGGGCCGCGGACCTGGTGGAGACCGACCGGACCACCATCCTCCGCTACAAGGAGATCGAGCGCCACATCCAGCGGGTCCGCGAGCGCCAGGATCCGCAGCGGGTGGACGCCCTGGACTTCCAGGCCGATCTCTACGCCGGCCTGCAGTTCTCCAGCCTCTACTCGGAGCAGGACACCAACAGCTCGTTCTTCTCCACCTCCAAGCCGTTCGTGACCCTGGACCTGCGCAACACCTTCCGCTGGCCGGGGGCCGACCGGTGGATGGACGTGTTCGGCACCCTGTCCTTCGAGGCCTCCAGCAAGGAGAGCTCCGATGCCGTCAACGTCATCACCACCAGCGGCAACTTCAAGGGGGAGATGGGGGCCTGGTGGATGGAACCGCTGACCGAGAACATGAGCTGGGGCCTGCTCGGCAGCGTGGGCCTGGTCGGCTACAGCCAGCCCGCCGCCACCCAGGACCTGGCCGCCGCCAACCGCGACCAGTTCCGGACCACCGTCACCCTCGGCCTGACCATGCGCCAGGAGACCGGTCCCATGCGCACCTCCTTCGCCGAGATCGCCTACGTGAGGGACCCGCTGTTCCTGGACCCCAACCGCCTGCTGATCCGCGGCCAGGTGGTGCTGACCCAGTTCGGTTCGCGCGGCGCCAACGGGGATTTCTACATGGAGGGCCGGGCGAGCAAGGCCCGGGTGGGGCGGGATGAGGCCGTTCTGCTCTTGGGCATGCGCTTGAGCACGTTGAGCTTCTTCCGGTCCCTGGGCGGGGGCGGCTAGGGCGTGTTTTCCAAGCTTGGATAGGTATGGCTTATTCCCGATCGTATCGGAGCATGCCGCATCGAATGGGCATTGCTTTGGCCCTGACCACCAGAGACCTAGGTGCCCGAGGCCCCCAGGGATAGGGGATCCGCCTGCGCCATGATCCGTGAGGTCTTGACGACGCGGTCAGGGGAACTGATATTCATTCGGCTAAATAAATATTTCATTTGGCTGATCGCTGATATCCCCAACCCTCTCCCCGGGAGCCGCCCGTGCGCATAGCCGTCCTCCGCACCTCTGCCTTGTCCCTGGCCTTTTTCCTGCTGGGCCCGGCCGTCTTCGCGGGCCAAAAGAGCGACTTCGTGCAGCTGTTCTCCGCGGATTGCCAGCGGCAGGTGGGCAAATCCTTCGTCATCGATTCCGATGAGGCATCCGACCTGTTCCTCAAGCTGATCCCCGCGGGGGACGGCAAGCCGAAGGGAACCGTCCAGATATGGACCCTGAAACCCGACCCCAAAAAGACCGGTGTCGGCACGCTGTCCGGGCCGGTGCAGATGGGCGAGACCGAAAGCAAGCGTCTGCCGGCAGGTCTGTTCTACATCATCAGCCCGGTCCCGGAAAAGACCTGGTTCGGCAAGCGCCCGGATTTCGAGCGGGACTTCGTCATCTGGAGCGAGCTGGATGGCCAGGCGCCCCCCGATGGCGCCACCCGGTTCCGGGTCCGCCGGGTGGGCGGCGATTCCGGGGACAACAAGCTGCCGCTCCTCACGTTCGTCAAGAAGGGCAGCGAGTCCACGGACACAGACGGGGCCTACGGCACGAAGGTCGGGATGGAAGGGGGCATCTGGGGGCTCAAGATCCCCGGCACCTTCGGCAGCCACTAGATCAGGCTTTTGCCTGTGACCTGAACAGCGCCGGCAGCAGGCAGAAGCCGATCAGCACGATCTGGCTGCCGATGAAGCTGAACAGCCAGAAGAACGCCGCGTCGGTGAAGCCGTAGGAGTGCAGGCCCACGCCCAGCATGTTCACCCCGAACCAGGACAGGCTGGTGATGACGTTGCCGAAGATGGCCATGGCCATGATGCCCTTCTCGCGGACGTAGCCGGCCCAGCGGGCGTGCAGGATGATGGCGTTCCACAGGACGATCAGCAGCGCCCCATTCTCCTTGGGATCCCAGCCCCAGAACCGGCCCCAGGACTGGTCGGCCCAGATGCCGCCCAGGACCGTGCCCACGAAGCTGAACAGGAGGGCGAAGCAGACGATGCCGTAGGTCATGTCGACCAGGACCTTGGTGGTGGCCGGGTCGGACTCGCCCACGAACTGCTTGCGGATGGTGTAGGCGATGGCGATCGAGCCGGCCAGGAAGGTGGCGCTGTAGCCGATGGTGATGGTCACCACGTGGGTGGCCAGCCAGAAGTTGGAATCCAGCACGGCCCGCATCATCTCCATGGTGTCGCCCTCCATGGAGAGGTGGTGGGCGATGATCAGCGAGGAGAACCCGGCCGCGGCCGCCACGGCGGTGGCGAAGCCCTTGCGGTACATCTTCTCCAGGACGATGCCGAGGATCACCGCGCCCCAGCCCACGAACACGGCCGAGGAATAGAGGTTGGTCACCGGCGGCCGGCCTTGCAGGACGACCCGGGAGATGAGGCCCGCGGTGTGGATGAGGGCGGCCCCCCACAGGAAGGAGAAGGCCCCTTCCTGGAAGAACTCCCGCTGCCACAGCCAGGAGATGAAGATCCCGCCCAGGGCGATCAGGTAGACCACCATGCCCAGGTAGAAGGGCTCGGCCCGGTTGAAGATCAGCTCGCTGCCGGCGCGGCGGATGGCGTCGGGCCGGGCGTTGTTCACCAGGTTGGCCAGGTCGGCCGTGGCGGCGTTGAAGGAGGCGGTGTCGGCCACGGTGTAGGCGGCGCCGGCCCGGGCCAGGGGCACCAGGGCGGGATGGGGGTGGCCGGCGGCGGCCTCGTCCAGGGCCTGGCCCACGGTCAGCCAGGCATCCGGGTTCTGCCCGGCCAGGGGTGGCAGGGGCCGGAACAGGGCCAGCTCGGCCAGGGCCTTGTGGCGCATCGGGGCGTTGGGGTCGGAAAGGGTCTGCAGTTCCATGAACAGCCCGGGGGAGTCCATGAGCTGGATGGAGTTGCGCAGCTGGTGGTAGCGTTCCAGGCGCTCGTAGAGATTGACCACGGCGCTCTGGAAGCGGGTCCGCTTGATGCCCTCGATCCCGTGGGCCGCCTGGGCCTGCCTGGCGATCTCCTCGATGTGCGGGCCGATGGTGGCGAAGCTGTAGTAGCGGTCCGAGCCCTGGGCCTGGCCCATGAGGCCCAGGACGTCCGGGTCGTTGATGACGAACAGCGGCTGCTGGTCGGCGACCCCCGGGCGGAACATGACGTCCAGAATCCATTCGTCGGGGCCGATATACCGGCCCTCCGACTTCACGGTCTGCTTGCCGCGGATCACCAGCATGGCGTTCCGGGCGACCGAATCCAGGGGCTTGACCCGGCCCCCTTCGAGCACCGGCATGCGGCAGAACTTCTCGACCTCCAGGCCGCGCACCGGCCGGGGGGGGAGCATGACGAACAGGGCCGCGCCCAGGGCAAGCACCCCCGGCAGCCATTTGGCGAGCTTGTTCAAGTTCATGAGGCCACCTGCAGCTTTTCCTGGCGCCGTTTCATGGAGCGGCGCAGGGTTATCCCGAAGTGAAGGAGCAGGCCCAGTGTTATGAGCGTGCAGGAGATGTAGGGCAGGATCCAGCCGGGGTTGTCCACCACCTGCAGCACCGAGAGCGTGTCGCCCTTGCCGAAGCTGGCCTGGTAGAAGGCCTTGCCCTCGTAGCGGAGGGGCTGGTTCATGTAGATGAGGACGTCCCGCTCCTCGCCCCGGTTCGGGTTGGAGATGTGCACCAGGCTGGAGAAGTTCTTGGGGATATCCGTGCCGGGGTAGACGTCATGGCTGAACTTCTTGAGGGTGAGCGAATAGGGCAGGTACCAGCGGCGGTTGCGGATGGCCAGGGCGTACGAGCGCCCATCGTGGAAGAAGGACTGGGGCGCGCCCATGCCGTTGGAGACCAGCCAGGTGCCGTAGCTGTGGCCGCCGGCCACCGGCTCGACGATCGCCGATACCGTGTTCTGCTCGGTCTCGGTGGCGGCCAGGGGCGCCTCGACCACCTTGATGGTGGCGCCGACGCCCTGGGTGGCCAGGGCCGGGCCGTCGCCGGGGCCCAGGCGCGAGAGGACCGAATTGGGGAACCAGCGCTTGACCCGCAGGGTGATGGGCGTGCCGGGGAGGGCCACGTCCTGCTGCTTTTTCAGGATCGACTCGGGCACCCCGTCGGCCACGGGGTGGGCCGGGTCGGTGATGTCGGTGACGGCCAGTTCCATCTGGCGCGGGCTCTCGACGAAGTTGGCGGTCTGGCCCTGCTCGATGGACATGTTGGTCTCCACCTGGAACAGGCCGGTGGAGAACTCCCCGGCCACCAGGAGGATCAGCCCGCCGTGGGCGATCCACAGGCCGGCCTTGCGAAAGTTGAAGTCGAACCGCTTGATGAGCGCCACGGTGAGGTTGGCGATCAGGACCGTGCCCACCAGGGCGCCGCCCGGGAACACCGGGATGCCGAACGGGATGCCCGGGAAGAACCGGCGCACCACGAAGCTGCGCATGTAGACGTGGACGGCGCCGAAGGTGCCGAGGTCGGTCTGGGCCAGGGTACACAGCACCACCAGGGCCATGAGCAGGGCCATGGAGACGATCGTGACCTGCAGGGACGCCAGGCCGTTCCAGATGCGGAGGACGGTATTCTTAATCAAGGTGGAGGGTCTCCAGGAGGCGCAGGTAGTCCTTGCGAGCATTCGTGACCGCGGGGGCGTCCCCCATCAGCTTGAGGAACCAGGTGTTGCCGTCCTGGGTGACCAGGGTGCCGCAGACCATCCGGGACTGGGCCTGGCCCTGGCTGGTGAAGTCGAACACCGCCACGGTCCCGGCCTTGCACTTCACCGTCTGGCGGGCGGCCGCCAGGCCCGCGTCGTCCATGGGCGGCAGGCCGATCTGGCCGCGCCAGCGGTTGACGTTGGCCGCCTCGCCGCCGGCGGCGCCGGGCAGGACGACCACGGACACTTCGGCCTTGCCCGGCCCGGGCGGGGTCAGGGTCGCGAACCGCATGCCGCCGGCCGCAGCCGAGGTCCAGCCCTTGGGCAGGGTCCATTTGAGCGGCGCGTTGGGGGTCGGCGGGGGCGGCACCTCGCCGGACATGCCGCCGGGGGCGGCGCCGGGCATCGCCGGAGGCATCGCCACCGGGGCGGCCGCCGGACCCTGGGGGGCCGGCGCCGACCGGCTGACCTGGTCCCGGTCGCAGCCGGTCACGGCCAGCAGGCCCGTGGCGAGGAGCAGAGTGGGCAGGGCATTGCGCAGGGCGGAGGGGGTGGGCATGTTGAACCTTTCCACGTGGTCACCTCGACAAAGGATAACCCGCCACCCGGTCATTCCGGAGTCCCGGGTGGGAAATCTGTGATCGAAAGCGTAACGGTTCCGTTCGTCCGCCTATCAGGCTCAAAGGGCCGAGCCCATCTTCAGGACCGCGTCGCTGATCTGAACCTTGGCACCCTTCAGGTTGGGCGGATTCAGAAGGATCTTCGGGCGCCCGCCCTCCTCCTGGATCAGGATCGCGGCGGCGCCGGCCAGCTCCCGCTTGCCGGTGATCACCAGCCGGCCGAACGTCTTGAAATTCTTGGCTTCCATCGCACTCGTGGCCCAGCCGATGGGGGCGCCCGGGTCGATGCCGACGCCCAGGGCTTCCAGGGCGGCCTTCAAGGTCGGCTCGGTGCATGCGATCTTGTTGCCGCTGGAGGCGACGATCAGCTTGAGGACCTTGGCGGTGAGCTCCGGGCTGAGATCGTCCGCGCGGGCACCGGACCCTGCCAGGCAGGCGGCAGTCAACAGCAGGGTCTTCATGGTCTTCGTCATCATCATGGGGCAGTCCTTTCAACGGGGTAGATCATCCCCAGGGGAGGGGCGCGGGTGCTCGCCCGCTTCCGGCTGGATCCTGCAAAAACCCCCTTCCCTCATGGGCGAAAAGGGGATCTCCATTTTATGCGAGCAGGGGTTGTTGGCCAAATGTTAAATTTTGCGGGCTTTTTACAGGCGGCCGGTAGCGGCCTCGTCAGTGGCGGGCGACCGAAACGCCGCCCATGGACCGGAACAGGGCCACCACCAGGACGCCCAATCCCGCCCCCATCAGGGCGTGGGCGAGGCCATAGCCGGCGCCGCGCAGGGCCGGGGTGAGGAAGGAGGCGTTGAGGGTGTTGAAATCCAGGGCCCCGTGCCGGACCCCCAGGACCAGGTGGTAGCCCTTGAGGAGCATGAGCAGGACGGTGAGGATCGCCCCGGGGAGGTAGAGGGCGGTGCTCCAGCCAAGCGAGCGGCCAGAGACGCTGCCCAGTCCCAGGACCAGGGTCAGGTGCAGCATCCAGGTGCAGGCCAGGGGCACCAGCACGCCGACCAGGAAGACATGGCCGTGCAGGAGCGCGAGGCTGAGGATGTATTCCAGGTGGGCGCCGACCGGGACCGCCTGGGTGATATGGACCTTCTTGGCGGATTCCTGGAAGCAGATGCCGGCCAGGAGGGCCACGACGATCATCACCAGCGCGAACCGGAGGTGGGTCTTGTAGAACCGCTTGTAGGGCTCGGGAAGGATCACGGTGGCTCCTGTCGGGAGGACATGGCAGGGCCCGGTTCGCCCGGGCCGTCTGGGCCGATTCTGCATGAGCCCGGGTCCAAGATCAAGGAAGTCCGACCAGGGAAGTAGGGTATTCCTTGGAAATCCTTGGATTTCCGTTGAAGTTATTTTGGCCCTACCATGGATCCTTCTCACCGGTGGCCGATGCTGGGTATCTCGCGACAGACCGATTATGCCGTACGGGTGGTGCTGCACTTGGCCTGCCTGCCGGCCGGCACCCAGGTGTCGATCGGGGAGATCGCGGAATCCCGCAGCCTGCCCATGGCCTTCGTCCGCCGCCTGATCAAGCCGCTGGTGTCCCGCGGCCTGCTGGCTTCGACCCGGGGTTCGGCCGGCGGCATCCGGCTGGCCCGGCCCGCGGCCGATATCTCGCTGCTGGACGTGGTCCAGGCCCTGGAGGGCGAAGTGAGCCTCAACCAGTGCACGGACGCGGAAAAGGGCTGTCCCCTGGCCCACAGCTGTCCCGTGCACTCGGTGTGGACCGGGGCCGACCAGGTGCTGGCGGCGCACCTGGGCTCGGTCCGGTTCGACGCCCTGGCCCTTGGGCCCCATGGCCACGTCGGGGCCCACCAGAAGATCCATGAGGCGGCCGGAGCCTGATCGGCCTTGTCGCTGATAAAGCACGATAACGAGTCTCAATAGACTTTTGTCCGATGGAGACCAGAGATCACCTGGTATTCAATCGGTATGTAAGTTGTCTGTATTCAATAAAAAAATTAATTGATACCAATTCCATCACAAATGCGATACAAGGATCTTGTAAACAATCATTCTTTTCATCACGTATAGTTGGACCCAACCCCCGAGGCAAACGATGGTGCGCTGGTTCAGGCCCGGTTTCGCAGGTACCCGCAAGGCGGGCAGGGTCTGCATGCAGGGGACCCGGTCATGGAACTGACCTGGATCACCATCGCCGCCAGCCTCGCCATGGGGCTCGCAGCCGCGCTGTTCTTCATCTTCGCGGTGAAGAAGGACTGGTTCAGGGATATCGAGGACGCGAAGTATCAGGTGTTCTGGTCGGACAGGAACGGTGCCAAGGATTCATCTAGGGAGGCTGTGGATGGCAGTCAATCTGAAAAGAACTAGCGGAGGCGGAACCGTGGAGGTCTCCCGGCGCAGGATGCTGGGCTGGATCACCGGCGCCGGCCTCGTGGGCTCGGGGGTGCTCAGCGCCATCTCCAACTTCGTCTTCATAAAGCCGAGGGCCACGTACGGCGCGCCGCAGCGGTTCAGCATCGGCAAGCCCGACGGCTTCCCGCCCGGCACCCGCATCACGCTGGAGACGCGCCGGATCTGCATCCTGCGCGAGGGCAACAAGCTGGCGGCGGTGTCCACCACCTGCACCCACCTGGGCTGCATCGTGGGCCTGTCGGATACCGGCTTCGCCTGCCCCTGCCACGGGTCGCGCTTCGACCAGGACGGCAACGTCATCGGCGGCCCGGCGCCCCGGGCCCTGCCCTGGTTCAAGACCACCCTGGCCCCCAACGGTGAGATCGAAGTCGACAAGGACATTGAGGTTGCACCCGGGAGCTATCTGACGCTATGAGCCGAGACCAAGCCAAACCCACGCTGCTGACCGCCCTGACCCAGTTCCCGGGCAACGTCTGGAAGTCCATCTTCCGCAACCCCATCCCCTCCAATGACCTGGAGCGCTCGAGCACCAGCTTCACCAACTTCTTCCTGCACATCCATCCGGTGAAGGTGCACAAGAACTCCCTGCGCCCGGCCTACACCCTGGGCCTGGGCCTGGTCTCGTTCTTCCTGTTCGTGCTGCTGATCCTGACCGGCATCCTGCTGATGTTCTATTACGTGCCTTCGACCTCCCAGGCCTATGACCGCATGCTCGACCTGCGCGGGTCGGTGGCCTTCGGCACGATCCTGCGCAACATGCACCGCTGGTCCGCCCACGCCATGGTGGCGGTGGTGATCATGCACCTCTGCCGGGTGTTCTTCACCGGGTCCTACAAGAAGCCCAGGGAGTTCAACTGGGTGGTGGGGGTGGCGCTGTTCGGCCTGACGCTGCTCATGAGCTTCACCGGCTACCTGCTGCCCTGGGACCAGCTGGCCTTCTGGGCCATCACCGTGGGCACCGCCATCGCCGGCTACGCCCCGGTCATCGGCAAGGACATCCAGTTCCTGCTCATGGGCGGCTCCAGCGTCGGCCAGGAAGCCCTCCTGCGCTTCTACGTGCTGCACGTGGCCGTTCTCCCGGCCGTGCTGATCCTGATGATCGCCATCCATTTCTGGCGCATCCGCAAGGACGGCGGCCTGTCCCGTCCGGCCGACGCCGATCCCACCCCGACCATGGACATGATGGGCACCATGACCGACCCCAAGCCGGTCCTGCTGTCGCCCCGCAAGACCTACGGCGTCCAGGGGCTGGTCCGCGGGCCCTTGACCAAGGTCAACAACATCCCGGACAACACCGTCTACTCCTGGCCGAACCTGTTCATCGCCGAACTGTTCGTGTTCGTGATGACCCTGGCGGTGATCCTGGTGCTGGCGCTGCTGTTCAACGCGCCGCTGGAGGAGCCGGTCAACGTCATGCATCCGCCCAACCCGGCCAAGGCGCCGTGGTACTTCCTGGGCCTGCAGGAGATGGTTTCCTACTCCGCCTTCTGGGGCGGGATCGGGGTCCCGGGCATCTTCATGGCCCTGCTGCTGCTGACGCCGTATCTGGACCGCTCCCCCAAGGGCGTCGGCAAGTGGTTCAGCAAGGACCGCCTGCTGGCCAACACGATCTTCCTCACGTTCCTGGTGGCGAACGTCATCTTCGTCATCATCGGCACGTTCTTCCGCGGTCCCAACTGGGCCTTCGTGACTCCCTGGTGAGGTCTAGGACATGAGATTCGCACTCGCCGTCGGCACCTTCCTGATCCTGGTCATCCACGGGGTCGTCTTCTACAACCAGTTCTCCCACAAGTGGGAGCGCTACCAGATCGCCTACTTCGACCAGGCCCGGAGCCTCGCCAAGACGGATGCCGAAAAGGCCGCCCTCGAGGACCGGAAGCCGCGCATCGAGCAGACCGTGACCGCCGACTTCGGCGAGACCCGGGTGGACCGCTGCGTGACCTGCCACGTGGGCGCCGATGATCCGCGCTTCGCCACCTACGCCGAGCCGCTCAGGACCCACCCCTATTCGGCCGCCCTGGGCGATGTCCAGACCAATGGCAAGTGGGAGCGCCGGCACAAGTTCGCCGAGTTCGGCTGCACCGTCTGCCACGACGGCCAGGGCCGGGGCCTCAGCCCCCACTATGCCCACGGCGAGGACGAGTACTGGCCGGATCCGCTGCTCGGCTACACCGTCCAGGAGAACTGGCGCAAGGACTTCCAGCCCATGCTCAAGAGCAAGGTGTACATGGAGGCCAACTGCGCCCAGTGCCACCCCGGCCCCGATTTCGCCGGAACCCCCTCCGTGCGCCGCGGCCTGGATCTGTTCTACGCCAGCAACTGCTACGGCTGTCACCGGATCGAAGGCCTGTCGGACGGCACCATCGGCCCCGACCTGTCGGAAGCCGGCAAGAAGTACAAGATCGACTACCTGTTCGCCCGGATCAAGGATCCCAAGTCGGTGCTCGCCACCTCCATCATGCCCAAGTTCAACATGCTCAAGGATGAGGACATCCGGTCGCTGGTCGTGTTCCTGAAGAGCCGCAAGGGCCGCAACTTCTCCGAGACCGAGATGGAGCGCTACAAGCTGCGTTCCACCGGCGGCGCCGAGCTGGTCCAGGCCCACATCAAGCCGGTCCAGATCCAGCCCGCGATGATGGCCAGGCAGGGCGAGCAGCTGGTCTCCGACCGGGCCTGCACCGCCTGCCACAAGCTGGGCGACAAGGACGGCGCGATCGCCCCGGACCTCAGCTACGAAGGCCTGGTCAAGGATTCCGACTGGATCGAGATGCACTTCAAGAATCCGCGCTCGACCATGCCCGATTCGATCATGCCCGCGTTCCGCTTCACCGGCGACGAGTTCAAGGCCATGACCGCCTACCTGGTCAGCCTCAAGACTCCGCCGGCCCTGACCACCCCCGAAGCCACCTACAAGGCCCTCTGCCTGCGCTGCCACGGCGCCAAGGGCGACGGCCTGGGCCCGATCGCCGAGCACCTGGATCCGGCCCCGCGCGACTTCACCAAGGCCGCCTTCATGAACTCCAAGCCCATGGACCGCCTGGTCAATTCGGTCCGCACCGGCGTGCCCGGCACCTCCATGCCGAGCTGGGGCAAGCTGCTCGACGAGGCCCGCACCAGGGATCTCCTGGGCTACATCCAGACCGCCTTCGTCAAGGAGCCGCGCACCGAGCAGAAGGCCCGCAACGCGCCGGAGACCAACCCGGTGGCCAGCGGCCCCGAGTCGATCGCCCGCGGCGAGGCCACCTTCGTCAACCGCTGCGCCGGCTGCCATGGCCGCAAGGGCGACGGCAAGGGTCCCAACTCCCTGGACATCCTGCCCAAGCCGCGCAACCTCAGGAACGCCTTCTTCCTTGAGAGCGTCAAGGACAAGCGGCTGTTCGACTCCATCCTCTATGGGGTGCAGGGAACCGCCATGCCCAGCTGGATCGACTACGGCCTTACCAACAACGATGTCGGTGATCTTGTGAATTTCATCCGCAACCTCAATCCCAAACCCAAGGGGGGCCAGAATGCAGGAACAATTTAGTCGCGCGGAAGCCGGGTCAGGCGCCGCCGGGGCGATCGTCCACGAGGACCTGACCTCGAAGTGGTTCATGCTCAGCTCGGTGGCCTACTTCTTCATCGTCGGCATCATCGCCCTGATCATCGCCGCCAAGTTCGTCATGCCCGAGTTCATGGGCACCACCTCCTGGCTCACCTATGGCCGCATGCGCCCCCTGCACGTGAACGGCATGCTGTTTGGTTGGCTGCTCTGCGCCGACATGGGCCTCACCTTCTACATCGTCCCCCGCCTCTGCGGAACCAGACTCTGGAGCGAGAAGCTGGGCGTGGCCACGGGCATCCTGTGGAACGTCATCATCCTCGGCGCGGTGGTCAGCCTGCTGGCGGGCCGCAACAAGGGCTGGGAATACGCCGAGCTGGAAACCGCCCTGAGCGTCCTGGTGGTCGTCGCCTGGCTGATGTTCACCGGCAACATCCTGATGACCGTCGCCAAGCGCAAATACCAGGCCATGTATGTCTCCATCTGGTACTTCATGGGCTGCCTGCTGTGGACGGCCTTCGTCTACCTGACCGGCAACTTCGCGACCTTCCTCACCACCGGCGTCAACCAGGCCAACCTGAACTGGATGTATGTGCACAACGCGGTGGGCCTGATCTTCACCCCCATCGGCCTGGGCATCGCCTACTACTTCATCCCCCGGGCTTCCAACACCCCCCTGCTCAGCCACAAGCTCTCCATGATCGGCTTCTGGTCGCTAGCCTTCGTCTACGTCTGGACCGGCGCCCACCACATGCTCCACGGGCCCATCTCCCAGTGGCTGCAGACCATCGCCATCGCCTTCAGCCTCATGCTGCTGATCCCCGTGTGGGCCGTGGTCTACAACCTCCTGGCCACCATGAAGGGCCAGTGGCATCAGCTGCGCGACAAGCCGGAACTGAAGTTCCTCATGTCCGGCGTGGTCTTCTACCTGCTGACCTGCTTCCAGGGCCCCATGCACAGCCTGCGCACGGTCAACGCCATCGTCTCCAAAACCGACTGGATCCCCGGCCACGCCCACATGGCGTTGCTCGGCTGCTTCAGCTTCTTCGCGGTGGCCGGCACCCTGTATGCCGCTCCGCGCGTCTTCGGGCGCGCCCTGCACTCCGCCGCCCTGGCCAACTGGAGCTACTGGTTCCTGATGATCGGCGGCCTGGGCTTCTTCGTGACCCTCTGGCTCGGCGGCTTCTGGCAGGGCTGGCAGTGGAACAACGTGGCGATCCCCTTCATCGACACCGTCGTGGCCCTCAAGCCCATCTGGACCGTCCGGCTGGTTTCGGGCGTGCTGATGTTCATCGGCATCGTGTTGTTCGCATACAACATTCTTGCCACCGCCATGGGCTCCGAAACCGAGGCGGCCGCGTAGCGGCCGGAAAGGAGAAGACATGCTGAGAAAAGCCGATACTTCCGCAGGTTGGGCGGTCGCCGCCTCGCTGGTCCTGTTCTTCATTGGCGGGATCATGACCACCATCGTCCCCCCCATGGTCGACAAGAGCTGGGGCCGTCCCTTCGCCAACACCGATTCGGCCAACGGCCCCACCGGGCACCTGGTCAAGCTCAATGACCTTCAGCTCCAGGGCCGCGCCATCTACGTCCGGGAAGGCTGCTGGTACTGCCACACCCAGCAGATCCGCACCCTGCTCGCCGACACCAAGCGCTACGGCTGGAAGGGCGTGGACGCCCCCATCTCCACCCCCGACGAGTTCGTCTACGACACCCCGCACATGTTCGGGACCAAGCGCACCGGCCCCGATCTGGCCCGGGTCGGCGGCAAGTACGACACCCAGTGGCACCGCACCCACTTCCGCAACCCGAGGGATCTGGTCAAGGGCTCGATCATGCCGGCCTTCCCCTGGATCGTCAATGATCCCAAGGAGTTCACGGCGCTGGTTGCGTACATGCAGACCCTCGGCCGTGCCAAGGACTGGCGCCCCTCCAACGACTACGAGAAATAGCGATGGACTACACCTGGCCGAGTGTCTACTTCGCCTACCTGTTCTTCTTCATCATGTTCGGGCTGGCCGTGTTCTTCTGCGTGAAGACCGCCCGGGACGGCTACTGGGGCAAGGACGGCGAGGACATCAAACACCGCATGCTCGAAGACGACGACGTCAAGAGGAGATCCCATGAGTGATCCGAAGGAAGATCTGAAGGAATACGCCGGCGGCTGGATCACCGAGCGCAAACACGTGGAAACGCCCATGTTCCTCAAGCTGGCCTTTCCCGTGATCGGCCTGTGCTGCACCGCCTACATCGTGATGCAGATGTACGGGGACGTGGACCATGCCACCCGCGGCAAGTTCGTCCAGCAGTTCGTCAAGGCCACCCAGACCAGCCCGGCCCTGCAGTACACCGTGGCCATCCTGGCGCTGGTCTACGTGCTGATCATGACGGTCTTCGTCTACCGCACGTTCAAGGAGGATTAGGACCGTGGATACGGGGAATTGGCAGCTCAGGGTTCCGGATGACTCCCAGTACTGGCTGGAGATGGTCAAGTGCCAATACGCATGCCCGGTCAACACCGACGCGTGCGCCTATGTGACCGCCATCGCCGAGGGCCGGTACGAGGATGCCTACCGGGCCATCCGGGCCACCAATCCCTTCGCGTCCATCTGCGGCCGCGTCTGTGGGGCCCCCTGCGAAGCCAACTGCCGCAGGGGCTCCCTCGACGAGCCGGTGGCGATCCGCGCCCTCAAGCGCTTCATCACCGACAAGTCCGGCCCGGAAACGGGCGACTACACCGCCTACAAGGAGAACTGCGACCAGCGCATGCTGCCGCCCAACCGGGGCGACTACGAGCGGGTGGCGGTGATCGGCGCGGGCGTCTCCGGCCTGACCGTGGCCCACGATCTGGTCCAGATCGGCTACAAGGTCACCGTGTTCGAGGCCGATGCCCAGCCGGGCGGGATGCTGATGACCGGCGTGCCGGTGTTCCGGCTGCCCCGGGACCTGGTCCAGCACGAGATCAAGGCCATCCTCTCCATGGGCGTCGAGCTCAAGTGCAACATGAAGCTGGGCCGGGATTTCAGCATCCAGGACCTGCGCGACCAGGGCTACAAGTCGATCTTCCTGGGGGTCGGCCTGCCCAGCGGCCGGAAGCTCGGCCTGCCCGGCGGCGACGCCGTCGGGGTCTACGACGGCATCGAGTTCCTGCGCGCCTTCAACGAAGGCAAGCCGCTGGAGATGGGCCGGCGGGTCATGGTGGTGGGCGGCGGCAACGTGGCCTACGACGTGGCCCGGTCCGCCCTGCGCCCGACCGAATCCATGGGCGAGGAAGAAGCCCTGGAGGGCATGGGCCATGACGAGAAGGTGGCCTACGACGTCGCCCGCTCGGCCTTGCGCATGAGCGGCGATAAGGAGATCCATCTGATGTGCCTGGAATCGCTCGAGGAGATGCCCGCCGACAAGACGGAGATCCACGAGGGCGACGAGGAGGGCATCCATCTGCACAACCGCCGCGGCCCCAAGGAAATCGTGGTCGAGAACGGCAAGGTCAAGGCCATGCGCACGGTCAAGTGCCTGTCGGTGTTCAACGACGAGAAGCGCTTCGACCCCAAGTTCGACGAGACCGCCCTCGAGGACATCCCGATCGATACCGTGGTCTTCGCCATCGGCCAGAGCTCCGAACTGTCCTTCCTCAAGCCCGAATACGGGGTCGAGACCGAGCGCGGCCTGATCAAGGTCAACAAGGAGACCTACCAGACCACCGCTCCGGACATCTTCGCCTGCGGCGACATCGCCCACGGCGCCCGGCTGTTCATCGACGCCATCGCCTCGGCGCACACCGCCGCCCGCAGCATGCACGACTTCCTGCGCGGCACCCGGACCGATATCGCCGTCCGCAAGCGCTGGGTCCCGGCCGTCTACACCATGGCCGAGGGCTGGCACCGGGCCGAGCGCTTGAACGCTCCCGTGCTGGAGACCGAGATCCGTTCCACCTCCAACGAGATCGTGGAACTGAGCTACCCCGAAGAGATGGCCCGCAAGCAGGGGGCCCGCTGCCTGCGCTGCAACATCAATACGGTCTTCGATACCAGCACCTGCATCGCCTGCAACGGCTGTGTGGACGTCTGCCCGGAGAACCTGATCAAGCTGGTGGGCCTGAGCCGTCTCAAGGACGAGGATGCCTGGCAGAAGCTCGAGGAAGCGGACGCCGGAATCCCCTTCGAGGACTACGTCGCCATGCCGGCCGCCGACAAGGATGAGTTGGGCGGTATCATGCTGAAGGATGAAAGCACTTGCATCCGCTGCGCCATGTGCGCCTCGCGCTGCCCCACGCACGCGATCCTCATGAAGCGCTTTGAGCATTACAAGGAGTGCGTCTCGATCCCCAGTCCCAATCCAAGGATTCGATACTCGTAATGGCGATTCAAGCTCCTCCCGCGAAACACTGGCTTCTGGCGGAGAGGAGGGCGGCCCTGCCCCCGCTCGGGCACGCCCACCGGCCCCTGCGGAAGGTGATCCACCTCGTCTGCTTCCTGATATTTCTGGTGCTGCCGTTCAGCAACCTGATGCGGTTCGACATCCCGCGCCAGCGCTTCTACTTCGGCGGCGCCGAGATCGGCATCAGCGAGTTCAGCATCCTGTTCTTCGCGCTGATGTTCATGATGTTCGTCATCACCGCCATGGCCGTGGTCTACGGCCGGATCTATTGCGGCTACGCCTGCCCCCAGATGATCTTCCAGGAGGCCAGCACCTCGATCGAACGGTGGGCCGGCAAGCGGGTCCAGAAGCTGCTGCCCAAGCTCTCCGGCGGCGCCAGGAAGATCGCCGGCAAGGGGCTGTTCCTGGCCATCCTGGCGGTGGCCTCGGTGTTCCTGGCGTTCATCTTCACGGCCTATTTCATCGAGCCGAAGGACCTGTTCGGCCGGCTGGTGCATGGGGATATCCGCAGCGTCGGCGGCATCACCGGCGCCTCGGTGACCCTGCTGACCTTCCTGGATTTCACCCTGGTCAAGGAGACCTTCTGCACGACCGTGTGCCCCTACGGCTACCTGCAGGGCATCCTCCAGGACAAGCAGTCCCTGCTCGTGGCCTACATGGACCCCGGCAACGCCTGCATCGACTGCAAGAAGTGCGTGCGCGTGTGCGAGATGGGCATCGATATCCGGAACGGCCCCTACCAGATCGAGTGCGTCCACTGCGGCGACTGCATCGACGCCTGCGAGGACGTCCTGCGCAAGGTCGGCCATCCGGGCCTGATCCACTATTCCTGGGGCGGCGCGGCGGCCGCGGAGGCCCGCGAACCCTGGCTGAAGCGGATCGGCATCCGCGACGCCAAGCGCTGGGTGATCCTGGCGGTCATGGTGGCCTACCTGACCGCGCTCGGCCTGACCCTGCATTTCCGCAAGCCGATCCTCATGCGCATCTCCCCGGACCGGACCACCCTGTTCCAGGTCCTCCCGAACGGGCGAATCGCCAACCGGGTCCGCATGAACCTGGACAACCACACGTCCAAGCCGGCCCAGATCAAGGTGTGGGTCGAGGGCCTGCCGGGCGGGGAGGTCAGCATCCCGGCCAACCCGTTCACCCTGGCCCCCGGCCAGTCCCTGGAGCAGGTCTTCGATGTCTCCGCCGCGGCCTGGCCGGGCGCCCAGGAGCTGAATCCGATCCAGGTGAAGATCCAGTCCTCCAACCGGAATGACTCGGATTCCGCTGATATGATGTTCATAATGCCATACAAGAGGTGATCGCCATGGGTGCGCAGAACAAAGGCGGAGGCCGCTATATCTTCTTCTTCTGCGCGATCAGCGTGGTCTTCATCAGCCTCCTGCTGGTCGTCTACAGGATCACCCGCCAGGCCAATCCGATCATGCTGGACGAGCACGGTCACGTCGTAAGCGGCCACTGAACATGGGCGCAGCCTGCGAGCTCTGCGGCACGCCCACGGGGACCGGCGCCTGCTCCCGGGAATTCCTGGGGGCCCTGCGGAACTTCTGCTGCATGGGCTGCCTGAACGTCTACGGCATCCTGGCCGAGAGCGGGGCGGTGGAGGCCGGCGAGGACCTGCGCCAGACCGATCTGTACCTGCAGAGCCTCAGGCTCGGCCTGATCGCCTCCGCGGATCCGGGCCGCCCGGCCATTCCCGCCGACGCCGAGATCCGCGAGGAGCTCTACCAGCTCACCGGCATGTGGTGCACCTCCTGCGGCTGGCTGGTGGAGTACGCCCTGGGCCAGGAGGCCGGGGTGGTCAGCGCCGACGTGCTGTTCACCTCCGATCTGCTCAAGGTCCGCTACTGCCCCCAGTATGTGCCGCCGGGGGTGATCATGGACAAGGTGGCGGCCCTGGGCTACAAGGCCCAGCCCTACGGGGCCGACCGGGAGAGCGACCGCAAGGCCTGGCAGGACATGCTGCTCCGGCTGGGGATCGCCTTCGGGTTGTGGATGAACGTGATGCTGTTCAGCCTCGTGGTCTACACCAGCTTCCACGGGGTCGCCGACGGCGCCCGCCGGGGCGTGCCGCTGATCCTGATGGGCCTGGCCCTGCCGGTGGTGACCTATTCCGCCTGGCCGATCCATCGGCTGGCCTGGTTCGGCCTGAAGCAGGGCCGGCTGCGCCTGGAGGCGCTGATCTCGACCGGAGTCCTGGCCGCCTTCCTATACAGCGTGGCCCAGATCATCCTGGCCGGCACCCACTACTATTTCGACACGGCCTGCGCCATCGTCACCCTCATGCTCCTGGGCAAGGCCCTGGAGCGTTCGGCCAAGGAGCGCAGCGCCAAGGCCATCGCCATGCTGCACCGGCTGCTGCCGCGCAAGGCGCGGATCCGGGTCGAGGGCGAGGAGCGGTTCGTGGCCATCGAGGCCCTGCAGCCCGGCATGACCATCCTGGTCAAGGCCGGCGAACGGGTCCCGGCCGACGGGGTGATCCTGGAAGGCCGCGCGGACCTGGACGAGTCGGTGATCACCGGCGAATCCGCCCGGAAGGCCAAGGGCCCCGGCGACCCGGTGGTCTGCGGCAGCCTCAGCGCCTCGGGGGTGCTGGAGGTCTGGGTCACCCACGCGAGCGCCGATTCCTCCCTGGCCCAGATCGTCAAGTCGGTGGAGGGCGCCCTGGCCAACCGGGGGGCCCTGGAGCGCACCGTGGACAAGGTCTCCCGGCTGTTCATCCCGGTGATCCTGGTGCTGTCGCTGGGCACGCTGGTTGGTTGTTTGATTGCAGGCCTGCCCGCCACCACCGCCATGCTCCGGGCCATCGCCGTGCTCGTCATCGCCTGCCCCTGCGCCCTGGGCATCGCCACCCCCCTGGCCACCACGGCGGCGGTGGGCGCGGCCTCGGCGGGGGGCATCCTGATCCGGGACGTGGCCGTGCTGGAGGCCTTCCGGAGCGTGGACACGGTGGTCCTGGACAAGACCGGCACGGTCACCGAGGGGACCTTCAAAGTGCGGGAGGCCGCCCTGGACCGGCTCGACCTGGTGGCGTCCCTGGAGTCCTATTCCGAACATCCCCTTGGCCACGCCCTGGTCGCCTACGCCCGGGCCCAGGGCATCAAGGTCCGGGACGCCGCCGACGTGGCGCTGCGGCCCGGCCAGGGCCTGACCGGCACGGTGGACCTGCAGCGGGTGGTTGTGGGCAACCTGGCCCTGTTGCAGGCCGAGGGCTTCGAGCCCGGCCCGGAGCTGGCGGCCCGGGCCGCCGCCTGGAAGGCCGATGGCCTCACGGTCATCTATGCCGCCATGGGCCATCGCTGCCTGGGCGCCGTGGCCCTGGGTGACGCCCCCCGGCCCGAGGCCGCCGCCCTGGTGCGGGCCCTCAAGGCCCGGGGCATCCGCACGGTGCTGCTGTCCGGCGATGCCCGGGAGACCACCGCCCACATGGGCGCCCGCCTGGGCGTGGACGAATGCCTGGGCGAAGTCCTGCCCGCCGGCAAGGCCGAGGCCATCCGCGCCCTGCAGGCCAGGGGCGCCCGGGTGGCCATGGTCGGGGACGGCGTCAACGACGCACCGGCCCTGGCCGCCGCCCACCTCGGCATCGCCATGGGCTCGGGCGCCGACCTGGCCATGCACGCCGCGCCCATCGTCCTGCTGGGCGGCGGGCTGCTGCGGATCGACGCGACCTTCACCCTGGCCGGCCGGACCGTCCGGGTCATCCGCCAGAACCTGTTCTGGGCCTTTTTCTACAACGCGGTGGGGATCACCCTGGCGATGACCGGGGTGCTGAACCCGATCATGGCGGCGGGGGCGATGGTGCTGTCGAGCCTGTCGGTGATCGGGAATTCGCTGCGGCTGGGGGCCAAGGGCCGGGCCTGACGGGTCAGCGTAACAGCCGGGGATCCAGGGCGAAGGGGGTATTCCCGACCACCCGGATCCGGGCGGCGTCCGGGTGGGAGGGGTTGATGAGGACGTTGGTCTCGGATGGGATGATCACGGACGGCACCCGGAGGGCCCCCGAACCGGCCGCCTTGGCCCAGGCGCCGCCCATCGCCTGCAGGGCCGGCTTGCCGGCCTCCTCCCGCCAGTGCCCGGGTAGGGCCTCGGGGCGCCAGCTGGCGATCGGGAGATCATCCGGAATGTCCACTTCCACGGCCACCAGATCGGCCGGAAGCGAGGCGGGATCCACGTGCACGAGCAGTTCCAGCACCGCCAGGGAAAGGGTGGAGGCGCAATAGGCCACGGGGATCCCGGGGGCGTTCCAGCGTCCACCGACCCGCCGGGCCCCCTCGCCGTCCAGGGCGGACCCCGCATGCCGCGCCGCCACCAGGCGATGCACCCGCATCAGGAGAAGACGCCGTACTCGATGCGGACCAGCACGGCCTCCGCGGCCTGGGTGCCGATGTCGGTGTCCAGCAGGGAGAGGGGGGTCGCGCCGGCCAGCGCCCGGTTGGGCGCCCCCAGCCACTGGAGGGCCTTCTCCGGGGTGCCCAGGACATCCTCGGCCTTCGCCCGCAACCGGACCAGGCGCAACACCCGCTCGCTTTCCTGGGGATCCAGCCGCCCCCCCTTGCGCCGGGTCAAGGTCCGGAGCGGGATGTGGAGGACGCCGGCCGCCATCTGGTCGGTCATGCCCAGGTCGGCGATGACCCCGTGGTAGGCCGCCCAGGGCAGCCCCTCGCGAACCATGCTGACCTGATCCAGGGGCGGGGTCAGGAGGTATTCGGTCTCCAGGGTCGGGCGCGGTTTCGGCGGATCTGGCGTGTTCCTGGTTGTGGCCATGGCGATCTCCGGCATCTGGCCAAGTTTGATACGCCAGTTGGCGTTCCGCAAGGGGCTTCAGGGGAATTCCAGGAACGGCACCTTCTCCTTCGGCTTCTCGTAGCTGGCGGCGTTGGCCACGGGCTTGCAGGGGTCGTTGCAGGAGAACTTGGTGACGACGGCGTCGCGGCTGAGCACCTTGTTCTTCAGCGCCTGCTTGATGTTTATGGTGTATTCCTTGTACTTGCCCTTGGGGCCGCCGGAGAATTTGGGGGTCAGGCCGACGAAGCCCTTGCTGGGGTAGACGGCCATGTAATAGTCCCGGCCCGGTTCCAGGGTGGCGATGTCGCCCTTCTTGCGCAGCTCCTTGACCAGCCGGGTGTAGCCGCCCAGCGGCGAGGGGGCCTGCTTGGGCCAGTCCGGGGGCGGGGTCTTCTCCAGGGTGTAGAACTTGACCTTGCCGATGACGGCGAAATAGTCGTTGAAGGTGACCTTGTACGGGCCGCCCTGGTCGCCGCTGGGCCGGGGATCCAGACGAACCAGGGACAAGCCCAGCTGGGGGACGTTCTCATTGCGGTCGTCCAGGACATCGGCCAGGGCCTGGGCGTTCTCCTCGTATCCCTTGGGCGCGGCGTCCTTGATCGACTGCTGCAGGCTGTTCTTGGCCATGGTCATGATATTGGCCGGCATTCCGGCGTCGATCCAGATGAAGGCCATGGGGATGGCCATGACCGCGCCGAGCATGTGGCCCGTGCCCTTCTTGCCGATGGCCAGCTCGGCGATGCCCAGGGGCTTGCCGGCATTGGCGTACCAGTCGTCATACATGGCCTTGCTGTTGTCGAAGGTGACGGTGGTGTCGTAGGGGTCGTGGACCAGGAGCACGGGCACCTTGGGCACCCAGCCGCCCACCAGGTCATTGGCCTTGAGAATGGCGCTCAGGCGGCTCGAGGGGTCCAGGACGTTCTTCCGGAGCCAGCCCGTCTCGAGGATCGAGGCCGCGGGCACCGCCTTCTTGGCGTCGCCGGCCAGCACCAGCTGCATCTTGGGCGAGATCTGGTCGCCGCCCAGGCGCCCGGACAGCCAGGTCTCGATGTTCTCGCCATTGGCGTCGGCCTTGAGCAGCTTGGGGTTGACGGCCTCCTTGAAGTTGATCTCCTGGGGGTAGACCGAGGCCCAGGCGTCCATGAAGTAGGCGGGGATGTACGGGCGGTCGTAGCCGTTCTTGTCGTCCTTCAGGAGGTTGATCGTGGAGGAGTAGAAGTTGAAGGGGCCGGCCATGGCGGCGGCCCCGGTGAGGACCACATCCTTGTATTTGGGATTGGTGGTGAGTTCGCGCACGGCCGCCATGGCGAGGTAGCCGCCCTCGGAATAGCCGACGATGAAGGTCCGGCCGTCCCAGACGTAGTTCTCGTTGTCGAAGACCTCGTCGCCGTCGTCGGTTTCGCCCATGACCGCGCGGATGCAGTCGACCAGGCAGGTGGCGCCGGTCTGGTTATGGCAATAGGCGTGCATCTCGGTGGAGGGGTCGGCGCCCATGCCATCCCCGTCCGGCATGGCCACCACGAACCCGCCGATGTCGGCCGCCAGCGCCCCGAGCATGGTCTCGTCACCCTTCTTGTAGTAGGGCGTGAAGTTGCGCCGGGTCTCGGTGGCATGCTGGTAGACCACCAGGGGCACCTTGACCGGCGGATCGCCCTTCTTGTGCGGAGGCAGGTAGACCCGGCCCGAGTAGGTCCGGGGATGGCCGTGGGAGTCCACCGAGGCATAGGTGAAGCCCCGGGACGGCACCGTGTCGGCCACGTGCTCCTGGAACATCTGCTGGAACACCACCGAAGGCCCGAAATCCTTCCAGTCCTGGTCCCGGCTGGCCAGGTCCTTCTTGAGCTCGGCGTAGTATTCCTCGGTGAGGCCCTTGAAGGGGGTGTTTTCCACCGCGCCCAGGGTCAGGAGGTCACCGGGCTCGGGAGTGTCGGCCTGGAGCGGGTTCGGGAGGAGGGCGGTCAGGAGGGCCGCGGAAACCAGGAAGCGGGCAATAAGCATCAGCTTCTCCAGGAAATGGAAAAGGGGAGGAGGACAGCGGGCTCGTCGGGGCGCGCAATTAATAAATTATTGTTTGTTCCCGCCGCCGGGCAACCCGCAAATTTGCCTGAGTCGCCTGGGGTTGGGCAGGCCGATGGCAGGATGAGTCGATTTGGATTTCAAATTGACTCACTGGATTACGAAAAACAAAGGATTGTATGAGTCGAAAAGAATCTAGAATTGACTCAGAGGGCTTTTCTCATGGTCCGGGCTACGAAGGAACATACCTATATCTGGGAACGGCCCGATTGGCCGGCGTTCAGGTGGGACCCTGACCGCCTGCCATCCGCTCTGGATGCCGCGCGCCGAGCCCAGGCCGAGCTGCTCGGGGCGGTGAAGGCCATCGGCGGGATCCAGGCCACCGAAGCTGCGGTGGACGCCATGGCCCTCGAGGTCCTGAACAACAGCGCCATTGAAGGCGTCCGCCTCGATTTGGGATCGATCCGTGCCTCCCTGCGCCTGCGGTTGGGAGCGGCAGGCGAGCTGGCCCAGTTGACCGGGAGCGAGCGGCGGGTGGACCCGGTGGTCGGGATCCTCACGGAGGCGGCGGAAGGTTGGCGGGAACCCCTCACCTGGGAGCGGATCGGCAAATGGCACCGGGCCCTTTTCCCGAAAGGGGTCCAGGACGGGGCCCAGATTGTCCCTGCCGGAGAACTCCGTGGCGCTTATCCGATGGTGGTGGCCACCCTCGGCCGCCACGCCGGGGATCCTGAAATCATCCATTTCGAGGCCCCCGGCCGGGAGGCCCTGGAGAACGGCCTGGATGCCTTCCTGGGCTGGTTCAATGCCCCGCCGGAGGGCATGAACGGGCTGATCCGAGCCGGGCTCGCCCACCTATGGTTCGTCACCCTGCACCCCCTGCCGGATGGCAACGGCCGGCTGGCCCGGACTCTCACCGACCTGGCGCTGGCCCAGGATGAGCGGCTCCCGAATCGTTTCTATTCCCTTTCGGTGCAGATCATGAGGGGCAGGGAGCGCTACTACGAGGCCTTGGCCAAGGCGCAGAGGGGAAGCCTGGACATCACGGAATGGTTGCTGTGGTTCCTGGGTACCGTGACGGCCGCGGCGAAGCAGGGCCTCGGGGAAGTGGGGCGGGTGCTGGCCCGCGGGCGGTTCTGGGCCGAAGCCCAGCGGCTTGGGCTCAACACCCGCCAGGAAAGGGTGCTCCGGAATCTGCTCGGACCCGCCAGCGGCGAACTCGCGGTCAGCAACCGCAGGTTCCGGGCCATCACCGGCGCCAGCCGGGCCACGGCGGCCCGGGACCTGGCGAGCCTGGCGGAACTGGGCCTTGTGGTGCCTTTCGGTGAAGCCCGGAGCGCATCCTACCGGGTGGCCCTGGAAAGATACCTGCCGGAGGCGTTCAGGGTTGTCTGACCTTCAGCGCGCCCGCGCCACCAGGAACAACCGCTCGAACGGCATCAGCACGCGGCCGTCCGCGGTCAGGGGGTAGGCCCGTTCGCAGGCCATCCGCACCTCGGACGTGAAGAATTCCTGGTCGGCCGGATCCGGCAGGCGCTCCAGGAAGGGGCGCAGGGCGGTGCTGCTGAACCAGTCGACGATCCCCTGGTGGGAGGCCAGCAGGTGGTAGTAGGTGGTGACCCAGAGGTCCAGGCTCGCGGCCAGGGGCGCCAGCAGATCCTGGTAGAAGGGGGCGTCCAGGAAGGTGAGGCCGCCTCCGGCTCCGGTCAGCCGGCCGCTGAACCGCGGGTGCCGGGCGGCCTCGACGATCGCCTGGCGCAGGGGGGTGCGGGGGTTGGTGGGCATCTGCGCGGCCAGGTGGCCGCCGGAGGCGACCCGGGCCAGGAGCCGGGGCAGCAGGGTGTCGTGATCCGGCAGCCACTGGAGGACGGCGTTGGCGAACAGCAGGTCGCAGGGGGGCGTGGCGAGGTCGGCCAGGTCGGCCACCTGCCAGTCGCCGTCCGGATAGGTCGCCCGGGCCTTGGCGATCATCTCCGGCGAGCTGTCCAGGCCGGTGATCCGGGCCCCCGGCCAGCGTTCCCGCAGCACCTGGGTGCTGTTGCCGGGGCCGCAGCCGAGATCCAGGATCCGGGCCGGGGCGGCCTGGGGGATGGCGGCGCACAGGTCCCGGGCGGGGCGGGTGCGCTGGTCGGCGAATTTCAGGTAGAGGTCCGGGTTCCACATGGTCAGCGCCGCTCCGTCTCGGTGAGGTCCAGGCCCAGGGTGCCGCCCGGGTTCATGATCCCGGGGGGGTCCAGGTGCCGCTTGATGGCCCGGAACAGGTCCATCTGGACCTGGCCCAGCTGCCCCTCCAGCCAGGGCGCGGTCATCCGGCCGATGCCGTGGTGGTGGCTGAGGGCCGCGCCGCTGGCGCGGATGGCGTCCAGGATGCCGGCCTGGTAGGCCAGGTATTCCGGGATGGCCTCCATGCGGGCGATGAAGATGAAATAGAGGTTGGCCCCCTGCGGGTAGGCGTGGGACAGGTGGGTCATGCAGATGGTCCGGGGCCGGCTCTTGCAGAAGGCCCGCACCTCCCGGTGGACCCGTTCGAGATTGGACCAGGTCACCGCGCATTCCAGGGTGTCGGTCATCAGGCCGTAATCCTGAAGGTCCTCCCGCAGGTAGGGATCCCGGAACCGGCCGTGCTCCCAGGCCCGGGTCACCAGGCCGGAGGTGGCCATCGCCCCGTGCTCCCGGGCGGTCCGGGCCACCTGCCGGCGCACGTTGCGGGCGTAGCCGCGCTCCCCGTCGGCCGAGCCCAGCAGCAGGCAGCGGGATCCGGGCCGCAGGCCGCGCAGGGCCAGGATCCGGTCCATGAGCGGGTGCTCCAGCCCGTAGAGCTTGAGGGCCACGTCGGTCTCCTCCGGGTCGGAAAGCCGGAACACCGAGGGCCGGCCCGCCTCCGACTGCAGGATCTCCCGGGCCGCGGCGCAGGCCGAGGGCCAGTCCGGGAACATGTGGCTGAAGCGCAGGCGGTTTTCCGGCATGTGCCGGAAGACCCGCAGGGTGACCTCGGTGAGGATTCCGAAGGCGCCTTCGCTGCCCAGCAGGATCTGGTCGGTGTCGGGCCCGGTGGCGGCGGCGGGGAAGGGCTCGGTGCGCAGGATCCCGGCCGGGGTGACGAACTCCTGGGCCAGCACCAGGTCCTCGATCTTGCCGTAGTAGGTGGAGTTCTGCCCGGCGCCCCGGGTCACCGCCCAGCCGCCCACGGTGGAGTGCTCGAAGGACTGGGGGAAATGGCCGCAGGTGTACGGGCGCCGGGCGCCGAAATGGGCCGGGGCCGCGTTGAGCAGCCGCTCCAGGTCGGGTCCGGAGAGTCCCGGCTCGACCGTGATGGTCTGATCGGTCTCGTTGAAGGCGATGACCTTGTTCATGTGCCGGGCCAGGTCCAGGATGACCCCGCCCCGGGGGCATTCCAGGCCGCGGGTGACCGAGGAGCCGCCGCCCCGGGCGACCACCGGCAGGCCCCGGGCGGCGCAGTGGGCGACGATCCGGGCGACGTCGTGGCGGTTGCGCGGGTAGAGCACCGCTCCGGGGAGGCGCTCGGCCCGCCCCTCGCGAAGGCGCATGAGGTCGAGCATGGTCTTGCCGCTGGCGGCCTGGAGCCGGGCGTAGCCGCCGGTGGCCACGCCGTCGTCGCCGAGCATGGCGCGGAAGGCCGCGAGGTCCGCCTCCGGCAGGGTCCCGGGCAGTTCGGGCACCGCCTCCAGGCCGGTGTGGCGGGGGGCCTGGAAATCCGCGTCGGTCATGCCGAAGGTCTGCTTCATCAGGAGGTACAGTCGCGGGTTGGGGTGCTTGAACTCGGCGGGCCGGCCCCACTTGAAGATGGACCGCCAGGACCCGGCGGGCGGGGCCTCCTGGATCCACGGCGGCTGCGGTTCGGTCATGGCGGGTCCTCAGTTCGGTCCGGGGCGCTCGTCCTCGGCGTGCTCGGGGTAGTTCACGATCGCGCGGATCTCCTGGTAGAGGGGCTTGAGCCGCCGGTAGAGCCGGCAGTAGACCTTGCTGTAGAGCCGGTCGTAGAGGGCGGCCTGCTCCGGGCGGGGCTGGTAGGTGCGGCCGTGCCGGACCATGGCCCGCACCGCCGAAGGGATGTCCGGGTGCAGCCCGGTGCCGGCGGCGGTGAGGATGGCGGCGCCCAGGCCGGCGGTCTCGAAGGTCTCGCCCGAGGTCAGCTCGCGGCCGAAGATGTCGGCGGTGAGCTGGCAGATCTCGGGGGACTGGGTGGCCCCGCCGGAGATGCCGATCCGGCGGATGCGGATGCCGCCGGCGCGCTCGATCTTCTCCAGCCCCTCGCGCAGGCCGAAGGCCAGGCCCTCCAGCACCGAGCGGTACAGGTAGCCGCGGGTGTGGACGTCGCCGAAGCCGATCATGGCGCCCTTGGTGCCGGGCAGCTTGAGGCTCGGCCCCCAGTGGGGCAGGGTGACCAGGCCCATGGAGCCGGCCGGCACCTCGCGCAGGAACCGGTCCAGGATGGCCTCGGGCGGCACGCCCTGGGCCATGGCCTCCTGCACCTCCTGCGGGGCCAGCTCCTTCTTGAACCAGGAGATCATCCAGTAGCCCCGGAAGATCTCCACCTCGGGATTGTAGTTGCCGGCCAGGGCGGCCGGGTACGGGGGCATGAAGGCCAGGGGCTCGAAGTAGCGCGGGGTGGTGGTCTGGACCGTGGCGGTGGTGCCCAGGGAGAGGCTGGCCATGGTCGGATCCACGCAGCCGATGCCGATGGTCTCGGCGCCCTTGTCCGAGGCGCAGGCGATCACCGGCAGGCCTTCCGGGAGTCCGGTGGCCCGGGCCGCGGCGGCGCTGATCCCGCCCAGGGGCGTGCCGGCCGGGACCAGTTCGGGCAGCTTGGCCGGCTCGATGGGGAACAGCCGGGCCCCCAGCTCGCCCTTGCGGCACCAGCGCATCTTCTTGTAGTTGAAGGGGATGTGACCGATCTGGTTGGCCACGGAATCCCGGTAGGCCCCGGTCAGCCGGTGGTTCAGGAAGCCCGAGACCTGCAGGATCTTGCCGGTCCGGGCCCAGATTTCCGGCTGGTTCTGGCGGACCCAGTTGGCCTTGGCCTCCTTCTGGGTCTTGCCGATGGCTTCGAGCATGCCCACCGCCCCGTAGGCCAACCGCATGAACCAGCCCGGGCGGTAGACCGCGGCGGCCTTGCGGGTGTCCAGCCAGGTCAGAGCCGGGCGCAGGGGGGCCCCGGCCGCGTCCAGGAACACCAGGGTGTCCCGCTGGGTGGTGACGCCGACCCCGCGGATCGCGGCGAAGGCCGGACCGGCCTCGGCCTGCAGGGTCCGGGTGGCCGCGCACAGGGAGTTCCAGTAGAGCTCGGCGTCCTGCTCGGCCCAGCCGGGCCGGGGACTCCGGTACGGCTCGTAGTCGATCTTGACCTTGTGCAGCAGGGTGCCGTCCCCGGTGAAGAGCATGGCCCGCAGGCTCTGCGTGCCGCAATCCAGGGCCAGGAGCGTGTCATCCATGGGGTTCCTGCAGGAAGGAGATGGTGTTCCGGACGTATTCCAGGTAGCGGCTGAGCTCTTCGCGGCGGCGGGTGTCATCCCAACCGTAGAAGGATCCCATGATCTCCGCAACCTTCGCCGCCAGCCCAGGCTGCCGGCGGTGGTCGACGGTAAGCTGCATCTCGGTCCTGCGCATCATCATGTCCATCAGGGTGGGGGCGTTCTCGAAGGCCAGGATGTGCCGGACCTCGGCCGGACAGAACGGGTGGCCCTCCAGGAGGGGCCGGCCGGCGGCGGGATCGGCCTGGATGCCGGCCAGGATGGCCAGGGCGGCCTTGCCGTACTGCTGGTGCAGGTGGCGCAGGACCGGTTCGGGCGGGGCCGGCAGGGCCCGCATCGCCACCGCCTGCGCGAAAGCCTCCCAGGTGATGCCGGTCCGGAACGGCCGGCGGGAGAAGTGGCGGCGCCGCTCCGGCCCCCGGAACCGGCGCAGGTAGCCCCGGGCCGAGCACCGGGCCAGGGTCTCGTAGGCCATGAGCCGGAAGGTGGTCAGCTTGCCGCCGGTGATGGTGACCAGGCCCGAGCCGGGGTCGCGGATCACATGCCGCCGGGACACGCTGGACGCGGCCATGCCCTCGGCCTTCACCAGGGGCCGGATGCCGGCGTAGGTGGCCAGGATGTCGGCGTCGCCGAGGTGCGCCTCGGGGAACCGGGCGTTGACCGTGCGCAGCAGGTAGTCGCAGTCCTCGCGGGTGCAGAAGGGGGCGTCAAGGCTGCCCTGGTAGTCGGTGTCGGTGGTGCCGATCAGGGAGATGTCGCCGCGGCGAAGGACGAAGAAGGTCCGGCCGTCGTCCAGGGAGCGCAGGATGAAGGCCTCCCGGTTGCCCAGGCGGGCGTTGGGGACGGCCAGGTGGACGCCCTTGGTGGGCCGGACCAGGGCCTCGCCCGGGCCGGACAGGGCCAGCACCTCCCCCGTCCAGGCGCCGGCGGCGTTGACCACGCAGCCGGCCCGGACCGTGAACGCGCCGCCCCCGAACCGGTCCCGGAGCCGGACCCCGGCGACCCGGCCGTCCTCCATGAGCACCCCGGTGGCCTCCAGGTAGTTGAGGGCCACCGACTGGCCGCCGGAGAGATCCCGGGCCTCCTTGAGCACCTCCAGGGTGAGCCGGGCGTCGTCCACGTTGGCATCGTGGTAGCGGCCGGCCAGCATCATGTCGGCGGTGCGCACCCGGGGTTCGCACCGGGCGAACTGGGCCGGGGTGAGGATCCGGTGCCGGGGCAGCCGGTAGCGGGAGAAGGCGTTGGAGAGGAGGTCGTAGAGCCTCAGCGCGGTCCGGACCCGCCGGGGGGTGTCCTTGCCGCCCAGGTAGGCGCAATAGTGGAACACCTGCGGCCGGACCAGGTTGGGCAGGGCCGCGCAGAGCCAGTTGCGCTCGGTGGTGGCCTCCCGGACCAGCCGGAACTCGCCCTGGGCCAGGTAGCGCATGCCGCCGTGCACCAGCTTGGAGGAGCGGGAGGAGGTGCCGAAGGCGAAATCCTCCTTGTCCGCAAGCAGGAACGGGATTCCGCGCAGGGCCGCCTCCCGGGCCAGGCCCGCGCCGGTGATGCCGCCGCCGATGACCACCAGGGCGAAATCCTGGTTCCGGGCCTGCTCCAGGGCCCGGGGCCGGTCCAGGGCGCTCCAGGCCAGGCCGGTCACAGCACCCCCTCCCCGGAGCGGCCGGGAAGCTGGATGAATTCCAGCGGGAAGAGATCGGTTCGGAGGGTGAAGGCGACCGCGTAGTAGACCTCGCGCTTATGCACCAGCGCCCGCTCCACCCGGATCGCCTGGCGGCTGTGCAGGGCGCGGGCCGCCTCGCGTTCCTCCTTGATGGTGAAGTCCAGGGCATGGAAGCGGTTGCGCACCCGGTCCGGGGCCAGGCCATAGTGCCCGGTCATGAGCGCGTGCAGGGAGCCGGTGGCGTCGGCGGCCTCGATGTCCGGGAACGCCGACGCGCGGAAATAGGAGGTCTCCAGGGCCAGGGGGGCGTCCCGCACCAGCCGCAGCCGCTGGAGCCGCCAGACCCGGGGCTCCTCCTCGAAGAAGCCGCGGAGGAACGGCGAGGCGATCCGTTCCGGGGGGACCCAGCCCGCCTCCAGCACGGTGTTGCGCACCGGGTGCCGGCTGCGGGCCAGTTCCTCGGTGATGGAAAGGGTGCCGGCCAGGGGATTGAAGCTCAGCGGCTCCTCCAGGAAGGTGCCCTTGCCGTGCATCCGGTAGATCAGCCCCTCGGCCTCGAGCATGCCCAGGGCCTTGCGCACCGTCTCCCGGCTGGCGGCGAACTGCCGCACCAGCTCCGGCTCCGAGGGCAGCTTCTGGTCCCATTCGCCCTCGGCGATCCGGGCCCGCAGGTCCTCCCGGATGGTGGCGGCGAGGGTCTTCCTGGGCATGGCGGGGTCTCCCTGGCAACTTGTATAGACAAGTTAACTCCGGGCGGAAAACAGTCAATGGCTTTTCCGGGACCACCCCCCTCAGGCCTTCAATATCCAGCCCGCATTCCCGTCCAAATACTAAAATATGTGAATTGTGGTAGTTCATTGGGAACGGGAGACCGCCTTCCATCCCCCCATAATTCTGCTTTGCGCCGGGGAGCGCGGCGTAGACTGGGGCCGGAAGGCATGGAATGGAACGGCTGATCGGGGAGGATGGCAGGGTCCGCTACGGGTGCGTGGATGGGCCGGTGGATTTCAACCACGGGGATTTCCCTCTGCGGGATTTCTTCGGCCGGCGGGTCGGCCGGTTGCGCCGGCGGATGGCCCTGGGGGCTTTCAACTACGTGGGGATCCTGGGCGAGGGCTTCGTGACCGGGCTGGCCGCGGTGCGCCTGGGCTACCTGGCCAACGTGTTCGCCTTCCACTTCGAGTTCAAGGGCGCGAAGGGCTGGGAGCGCTCGATCAAGTGCCTGCCGTCGGCGCTGACCTTCCCGATGGATCCCGACGAGGGGACCATCCACTACCAGGGCCGGGGCTGCAGCCTGCGCCTGGAGAAGTCCCATGCCCGGGCGGAGCTGGAGGTGGCGGCGGATTTCGGCCGGCTCCAGGTCGCCGGCCGGTTCCCCTACGGCTTCGCGGCCCAGCCCCTGCGGGTGGTCAACCCCAGCTGCGGCGATCCGAACCGCTTCACCTTCACCGAGAAGTGCGCGCCGCTCCGGCCGGAGGCCCTGTCGGTCCGGTTCGACGGCCTCGAGCGGGTGCCGGATCCGGCCCGGGTGGCCGCGCTCTACGACTGGTCCGGCGGCTTCTTCAATCGCCACTCCAACTGGCTTTGGGCCGCCCTGGCCGGGTTCCTGGCCGACGGCACCCCGGTGGGCGCCAACTTCGCCGCCCTGGTCAACGAGTCCTTCTACCCCGAGAACGCCTTCTGGGTGGGCGGCCGCCGCCAGCGAACCGCCCACGTGATCTTCGCCTACGACCCCGAGGATCCGCGCCGCGAGGCCTGGCGCGTGTTCACCGAGGACGGTAGGGTGGAGCTGCGCTTCAAGCCCCTGGGCGAACGCGGCGAGCGCACCCGGGTGCCGTTCCTGAAGGTCAACTTCCGCCAGTTCGTGGGCGAATACAGCGGCTGGCTGCGTGATTCGGACGGCCGTTCGGTGCGCCTGGAGCGGGTGCCGGGGATGGCCGAGATCCACCTGTCGGTCTGGTGAGGGTCAGAGCCTGCTCTTGATGATCGCCAGCGCCTGGCCGATCTCGGCATCGGAGAGCTTGCCCTCCTTGGCGAACAGCACCGTGCCGTCCTTGTCCAGGATGACCACGGCCGACTCGCCCGGCTTCAGGCCCCAGGCGGCGCGGGCCAGGCCCTTCTCGTCGGCCACGAACAGGGCGTGTGGGGATTCCCGCTGGCTCTCCTCCAGCTTGTTGGCGCCGAAGCGGTGGGTGACGAAATTGGCTTCGGAGAGGTTCAGGACGGTGATGGTCTTGTAGGGGGAGTCGGGGAGGAACTCCGGCAGATGGGCGGCGATGACGGCGTCGATGAAGGGCTTGTTGACGCTGTCGATGCCCATCTTGGCGGCCAGGTGGTAGATCGTCCGGACCCTGCCGTTGCTGGCCGAGAGCTTCCAGGCGTGGTAGCTGATGTCCTTGCCGGCCATGACCATCTTGCCGTTCTGGACGGTGGTGGGCAGGGCCATCTCGCCCTTGTCGGCGACCAGGACCTCGGGAAGTTTCTGGCCGACCGCCGGGAGGGCGGAAGCGGGGGCCCAGGGCAGCATGAGGCAGGCGGCGAAAGCGAGGGTGCGGGGGGTCATGGGCGCTCCTGGGCCAGGCGGGTGAAGAAGGCGAGACAGCGTTCGGCGATCAGGTTCTTGTCGTAGTCCATTGTGGCCACATGGCAGGATTGGTCCAGCCAGACCAGTTCCTTGTCGGTCGCGCCGGCCTCGGCCAGGGTCAGGGTGGCGTTCCGGGCGCTCAGCACATGGTCCTGGCGGGACTTGAAGATGAGCAGGGGCTGGGTGGTGGCCGGCAACGCCGCCCTGGCGGCCTTGGCCAGGCGGGCCAGTTCCGCCACGCCGGCGGTGGGGGTGCGCGGGCAGCTGGGTTCGCGGACCGCGGGGTCGAGCAGGTCCGAGGCGATCGCCGGCGTGGAGCGGACCACGTGCTTGAGCAGAAAGGCGACCGGCACCAGCGGGTTCTCGAACACCAGGGCGTGGTTGATGAGCGCCACCCCGCGGATCTCCGGGTCGGTCTGGGCCAGGCGCAGGGCCAGGGTGCCGCCCATGGACAGGCCGGCGACGAACACCATCCGGCTCCGGGCCTTGAGCCGCGCCAGGGGCCGTTCCAGGTCGGCCAGCCAATCCTCGGCCCGGGCCCGGGCCAGCTCCCGCCAGTCGGTCCCGTGGCCGGTGAGGCGCGGGCACTCCACGTTGCAGCCGGCCGCGGCCAGGCTCTCCGCGAGATGCCGGACGCTGGCGGGGCTGCCGGTGAAGCCGTGGGACACCAGCACACCCATAGGGCCGCCCGGGTAGGCGGAATACGGTTCCCAGTCCGGGTCGGGAACCGGGTCCGTGTCGGGAATTGCCATGGGGGCCTCTCTGGGATTGGAGCGCTTCGGATTCTGGAAGCTCGCCCGCAGGGCCGTCAAGTTGAATTCCCTGGGTTTGGTTCCGGGGGTCAAACAAAGGTTTGACGGCCCGGCTGAGCGGGCATAGCATCCCCCCAAACGTCTTCTTCCCGCTTACCGGAAACGACAGGTCGAGGCCTGCCCTTGCTTGATCCACGGAATGCCCGGCACTCCACAGGAGGTTATTGAATGAAGAACTATGTGGCCCTTTCCTCGCTGGCCCTGGCCCTCGCGGTGCCGGCGGCCGCCGGCGGCGTCTTCTACAACAGCAACCAGAGCGCGGAGTACATCCGGAGCTTCGACCGGAACAGCGCGGTGGACAACGCCGACATCGTCTACTACAACATGGCCTCCACGCCCTACCTCACGCAGGGCTGGACCTTCAACTTCAGCGACCAGATGATCTTCCAGCGGGCCACGGTGGAGACCATCGGGAACCCGGTGGTGGGCGACAAGCTCTACAAGTCCAACAACCCAGCCCTGATCGTGCCGAACTTCTACGCGGCCTACCGCAAGGACGACTGGTCGGTGTTCGCCGGGCTGGAGACGCTCGGCGCCACCGCCATCCGGGAATGGAAGGGCGGCCTGCCGACCCTCGATCTCCTGGGCAAGCAGCTGGCCGGCTATGGCCAGGACAGCACCTCCCAGGTGATCGGCGCCGACGCCTACGCCGGCGCTTACGCGGCCGCCCTGCACGCCGGCGACACGGTCGCCCAGGCCCAGGCCGCCGCGAGCGCCGCGGCGCTCCAGGCCGGGCTGGGCACCACCTATTTCCCATCCAGTTCCTACCTCAAGGGCTCCTCGTACTACCTGGCCCTGCGCCTGGGCGCCGCCAAGGTCCTGAACCCGCAATGGTCCGTGGCCGTGGCCGGGCGGATCGTCACCGCCCAGCAGGGCATCGTCGGCTCGGTGGACGGCAGCGACACGTACAACCTGAACAACCACGACCTGCGCACCACCCAGCGGACCGTCATCGACGTCGTCCAGAAGGCCAACGGCTTCTCCGGCGAGATCTGCGTGAACTGGCGGCCGCTGCCGCAGATGGTCCTCAACCTGACCTACGAGATGACCACCCCCCTGGACTTCAAGACCACCGTGCACGACGGCAAGAGCGGCAACGGCCTGTTCGTGGATGGCGCCAAGGCGCACCTGGACCTGCCCCAGGTGGTGCGGTTCGGCCTGGGCTACCAGATGTCCCCCGAGCTGCGGCTGTCCTGCGGCGCCAACGCCTACCTGGAGAAGTCGGCGGATTTCAGCCTGCTCAACAACGCCCAGTTCGGAATCAATTCCTCCCAGGTCTACCGCAACACCTACGAGGAGCAGGCGGCCCTCGAATACAAGCTCAATCCCCGCTGGCTGGTCAGTTTCGGAGTGAACTTCAACCAGATCGGCCAGGACCAGAGCTCCACCATCGACATCAGCATCCCCGGCGCCCACGCCAACTACATGTCGGAGGGCGCGGGCTTCCAATACACCTTCGGCAGGGACACCAAGTTCAATTTCGGCCTGGCCCACACCGCCTTCATGAACCAGTACGAGAACGCCGATGCGGGCGACCGGCAGCTGGCTGCCTCCTTCGCCGCCCAGGGCGTCACCATCGCGCCAACCAAACGCTACAATAAGGAATATTACATTCTGGCCTTCGGCGTTGATTTCCATTTCTAGCGAACAGGAGCCTTCCATGCCTCGCAAGGTATTCTCATTCGCCGCCGGGAGTGTCGCCGCACTGCTCCTGGCCGGCTGCAGCCTCAGTTCCCCCGATCAGCTGCCCGGGCCCGGCCCGGTCACCGCGGACACTTCGTTCACCCTCCTGCAGACCACCGACATCCATGACCACGCCAGCGGCGAGGGGCCCCTGTCGGCCGCCGGGCCGGGGGCGATCGGTTCGTACGCCCGGATCGCCACCTACGTGAACGCCGTCCGGGCCTCCGCCACCGCCGAGAAGATCCCGGTGGTGCTGGTGGATTCAGGGGACTGGACCATGGGCACCCTGTACGACCTCACCCTGGGTTCGCAGCCGCTGGGCACCTTCAACCTGGACACCCTGCGCTACGACTGCACGACCCTGGGCAACCACGAATTCGACTATACCCCCAAGGGCCTGGCCACGATGCTCGGCGCCTCCCAGGCCAAATTCGGGTTCCACACCCCGATCGTGGCGTCGAACATGATGCTCAACGGCAATACCGATCTCGCGCCCTACGTGGGGACGGCCATCCTTCCCTACTACACCGAGACCCTGGCCAACGGCCTGAAGGTGGGCTTCATCGGCCTCATGGGCAAGGACGCGGCCACCGATGCGCCGAACTCCTATCCGGTCGCCTTCACCGACTACAGCACCGACTACGCCCCGATCCAGGCCATGGTGGACAACCTGCGCAACACCCTGGGGTGCCACGTGGTGATCGCGCTGAGCCATGCCGGCACCGACATCAGCACCGGCGGCTACACCGGCGAGGACATCAACCTGGCCAAGCACGTCACCGGCATCGACGTCATCGCCTCCGGCCACACCCACAACGCCTTCGCCGACGCCTCGGCCAACCACCCGGTGGCCAACGGCGCCTGGACCACCCAGGTCATCTGCGCCGGCGCCTACAGCACCAACGTCTCGCGCCTGGACCTCACCTACCACGTGACCGGCAGGAACACCACGGTGACGGCCTCCAGCAACAAGATCATGAACGACACAACCTTGGCCGCCCTCCCCGGCACCCCGGGCCTGGACCCGGCCGAGCTGGTGTTCGTGGGCCAGGCCGACGCCGCCCTGAACTTCAGCCTGGGCAGCCTGTTCACCCAGTTCTTCCCGGACTACGCGGCCACGGATACCTCCAAGGGCCTCTACCATCCCATCGGCTTCACCGCCAACGAGCTCCGGTCCAACGACCAGAACCCCGTGCTGAGCCCCAACGGCCTGGGCAACCTGTGCGCCGACGGCGTCCGGAACGTGCCCAACGCCATACTCTTCAAATCACTCATGGCCGCCGGCTGGAACGGGGACCCGACCTCGCCGTCCCTCCAGACCGCCGCCGGCGCCCTCATGGGCCTGGGCTACGACCCCACCCCCTATGTCGCCGGCGTGGTGCCCACCGGGGTGATCCGCGACTACTTCGCCGCCAACGGCGTCATCTCCTTCGCCAATGCCTACGATGTGCTGCCCCTGGGCATCACCCCGGACACCACCCAGTCCCTGCCGGTGGGCTACCCGATGATGTCGGTCTACCTGAGCTACGCCGATATCCAGAAGCTCTGCGCCCTGCAGCTGCTGGCCCAGTGCAACCTGACCCCCTCCAACGACTACCTGAACATGTCCGGGCTGAGCTACGCCCTGGACACCCAGGGCTCCTACACCTATTTCAAGTACGCCACCGCCGCGGCCGTGCTCCAGGTCACCGAGACGATGATGAACGGGGGCAGCACCAAGGCCCTGACCGCGATGGGCGCCCTGGCGGAAGGCGCCAGCGACCCCACCAAGTCCTTTGCGGACATGGCAGCCGCGGCAGGCCAAGGCAACGAATACGCCCTGGCGATCCTCGACCTCAATGACGCCGGCGCCGTCAGCCAGGCGCAGATGGGCCTCAACCTCCAGACCGTGGGCCAAGTGGCCGCCCTCGCCCAGGCCGATGCCGCCAACCACACCACCCACCTGAACGCGGCCATCCTCACCCAGGCCATCGGCGCCATCGGCCCGGTCTCCGCCTTCGCCTCCACCGACGCCGCCTGCACCGGCGCCGTGGCGGCCCTGAATTCGGGCGGCCGCTACCGGGTCGCCGGCGATCTCTACGCCATCCTCATGCTGGGCGCCGTGGAGAGCCAGTTCGGCGTCTCGATCACCCCCTACGCCGGCCCCACCGGCACCACCACCGTCTCCGCCGCCAACCTGGCCGCGGCCATGGCCAACCGGATCAACCTGAACGGCCCCTCCGCCGCGGTCCAGGAATTGAAGGAGTGGATGACCCTGGTCCTCTACCTGATCACCCCGCCCGCCCAGGGCGGCCACTTCACCAACGGCGTCATCACCAACGAATACCTTTCAACCCCCGATTTCACCACCTTCTACACCCACGGCACCGGCGTCCAGGCCCGCAACGCCAGCTACCCGCTGGCGAGCATCGGCCAGCTGATGACCACGCTGCAGACCCTGGAAGCGGCACATTAACCAGGGAATCCGGGAAAATCAGGTTTCATCGCGGCCAGAGCCAGCCGAAGGTGCCGGCCAGGACCAGCGCGTAGAGCAATCCGTCGGCCATTTCCTTGAGGGTGACCTTCCAGGGCTTGCCCATCCAGATCGAGGCCGGGGCGTTGCCGGTGGCGTAGGCCAGGAAGGCGACGGTGCCGGCCACCCGGAACACGTGCAGGTAGTCGGGGGCGGGGGGCATGGTGCGGGAGACCACGTAGGCCACGGAGAACGACACCAGCAGGTTGAGGATGAACCAGCCGCCCAGCTGGGGGCCCATTCCGGGCAGGCCGGGGGCCTTCAAATAAATGAGTCCCTTTGGGTTGTCCATGAAACGCTGGCGGACTTCCGGCTTGGCGAAATCCTTGGGGTCGGAGCAGTAGGGAAATAGATACTGCCCCGGGGCGGCGTTGTCCTTGCGCAGGACGGCCAGGACGGCGTCCTCGTCCGGCAGTTTCCGGTAGTCCGAGTTGTGCCATTTCAGGACCATGTGGACCAGGCTGCTGGTCATGAACACCAGGACCGCCGCCAGGAGGATGGGCAGCCAGAGGTGGGGGAGCGGGACCATGGGGATCTCCTTGGATCGAAAGGTCCTGCCATCCTACGCTGAAATCCGGGTCCTCGCACCGTAGGACCCTGGCTGATCCGGCGCCCGTGCTGGGCACAAGCAGCCGTAGCGGGGGAACCCCGCAACGGCTGCTAGAAGTACCGCAGGGTCAGGTCGATCATCCGCCGCGCGAACCCCCGGTAGGGGGGATGGAGCAGCCGGAGGAAGGAGAACCGGCTCCGTTGGCGCAGCACGGAGCGCTGGTTGGAGAAGTCCAGGTAGCCCTCGTGGCCGTGGGCGCGGCCGAAGCCGGAGTTGCCGACGCCGCCGGCGGGCAGGCCCGGGTGGGCGAAGTGCAGGACCGTGTCGTTGATGCAGGCCCCGCCGGAGGTGGTCCCGGCCAGGACCGCCTCGGCCCTCCGGCGGCTGCCGGAGAACACATAGAGTGCCAGGGGCTTGGGCCGGGCGTTGACGAAGGCCATGGCCTCCTCCAGGCTGGCCACTTTGCGCACCGGCAGCACCGGCCCGAAGATCTCCTCCCGCATCATCTCCGAGGTGTCGGAGACGCCGGTCAGGAGGGTCGGGGCCAGGTAATTCGTAACAGGATCGCTCTCGCCGCCCAGGACCACCTGGCCGCCGGAGCCGGCCAGCAGCCCCTGGAGCCGCTCCAGGTGCCTGCCATGGATGATCCGCGCGAAATCCGGACTGGCCCTGCGGGCTTCCGGGGTCTCCCCGTAGAAGTGGCGGATGGCCCGGGCCAGGGCCTCCACCAGGCGGTCGTGGACGGCCTCGTGGACCAGCACGTAGTCCGGGGCGACGCAGGTCTGGCCGGCGTTGATGAACTTGCCCCAGGCGATCCTGCGGGCGGCCACCTCGAGGTCGGCGTCCTCCGCCACCAGGACCGGGGACTTGCCGCCCAGTTCCAGGGTCACCGAGGCCAGATTGCGGGCCGCGGCGGCCATGACCAGCTTGCCGATGGCCGGGCTCCCGGTGAAGAAGACGTGGTCGAAGGGCAGGGCCAGCAGGGCCTGGGCGGTGTCGGCGCCGCCCTCCGCCACCGCCACCTCCTCGACCGGGAACAGCCCCGCCAGGAGCGAGACCAGGAAGCCCGAGGCATGCGCAGAGATCTCGGAAGGTTTTATAATGCAGCAATTGCCTGCGGCGATCGCCGAGACCAGGGGGGCCAGGGCCAGGTACAGCGGGTAGTTCCAGGGGCTGATGATCAGCACCACCCCCTTGGGTTCGGTGACCAGCGTGGCGGTGCTGCCGGAGAAGGCCAGGGGCGTGGGCACCCACCTGGGCTCCATCCAAAGGGCCAGGTGGCGGATGGTGGCCTTGAGTTCGCTGATCACCGGGTAGAGTTCGGTCAGGTCGACCTCCTCCGGGGATTTGCGGAAATCCGCCGCCAGGGCCGCCTGGGCTTCGCTCCTCCGGGCCATCAGGGCGTCGAGGAGCGCCTTGAGCTTGCACCTGCGGACTTCCGGGCCGGTGGCGGCGATCCGCCAGCGGGCGGCGCGCTGGGCCTCGAAAAGGGCCTGGAGTGGATGGGCGGTGGGTTCCATGAGGCTCATGGGGGGGGTGGCGGGTCCGGCTTTGGTGTAAAGTGATCTGCCATTCCGTTTTCGAAACAAAGCAAATCCGCTGGTTCACACCATACCGGAAAACCCTGGGCAGGATCAGGATCCTTGATGGAGATCGCAGGCCTTTCGTTCCCCCGGATCCGCGGCATGTTCCGCGGATTGCGATCCTCTGCCGCCCTGCTGGCCTGCGCCCTGACCCTGGCCGGCGCCCAGGGCATCTCCCCGGTGGACGAGTACGTTTTGAAAGCCCAGGCCCTTGTGGAACTCACCCCGTTCTTCCGGTGGCCCGACCCCAGGGACGCCGGCCGGCCCTTCACCATCCTGGTGGTGGGCCGGTCCATGTTCGAATCCAAACTGGACACCTACGCCCGCACCCGGACCGTCCAGGGCCGCCGGATCGAGGTCCGCTACGTGAGCCGGCGGTCCGACCTGTTCCCCTGCGACCTGCTGTTCATCTGCAGGTCCGAGCGCCGGAGCGCCGGGGAGATCCTGGAGTGGGCCCGGGGCAAGGGCGTGCTGACCGTGGCCGATGACGAGGACCTGCTCAAGCGCGGGGTCATGGTCGACCTGCTGACCGAATCCGGTCTCCTGAGGCTGTACCTGAACGCCCGGGTCGCGACGGCCGAGCATTTCGTGGTCGGCTCCCAGCTTCTGAGGCTGGCCCGGCCGGTGGATTAGCCCTAAGGCTCGGCACAGACGGCGATGTCAATCAACGCCAACAGTTCCATCAGCGTTTCCCGCCGTCCCGGATCCGCATCGTAGCGGGCGGCCACCTTCTTCCGGGCCGCGGCCACGTCGCCGCAGGCCTTGCCGCGGGCGATCAGTTCCCGCAGGGACGTGGGCATGGGGCCCCAGTTGCCGCATTCGGCCCCGTTCTCGGCCAGGAAGATGAACTTGGGGATGGCCTCCCCGCCGTTGGTCAGGTAGCGGGCGAACACCTCCGGGTGCTGTTCCCGGGAAACATAGCGCACCTGCAGGCTGGGCGTGGCCTCGGCCATGCGAGCCAGCACCGGCACGTGCTTGACCACGTCGCCGCACCAGTCCTCGGCGATGGCCACCACACGGACCGTGCGCGGCAGGGCCGCCAGATGGGCGGCCACCTGGGCCTCCAGGGGCTGGGCCTGGCGCAGGGCCTCCATTTTTTCGCGGTTCTCGGGCGAATCGCCGCCCCGGATCCAGTCGTCGTAGGTCTGGCCGGAGGCGAACACGGCGTTCCAGTCGAGGGGGGGGAGGATGGGCGGACGGGGCATGGCGGGGTTCTCCTCAGGCATTCTCCGCCAATGCGGGCCCGGTGGGAACCTGCCGGTGCGGTTCCACGTCCGGGAGGAACCAGGCCAGCAGCCCGATCGCCGGCAGGAACGCGCAGACTTTGTAGACAAAAACGATGCTCGTGGCGTCCGCGAGCCTGCCCAGCAGGGCCGCGCCGATGCCGCCCATCCCGAACGCCAGCCCGAAGAACAGGCCGGAGATGGTCCCTACCCGGCCCGGCACCAGCTCCTGGGCGTAGACCAGGATCGCCGAGAACGCCGAAGCCAGGACCAGGCCGATGACCACGGTCAGCGCGCCGGTCCAGAACAGGTTGGCATGGGGCAGCAGCAGGGTGAACGGCAGGACGCCCAGGATGGACACCCAGATGACGTACTTCCGGCCGATCCGGTCGCCCACCGGCCCCCCGGCGACGGTGCCCGCGGCCACCGCCCCAAGGAACACGAACAGGTGGATCTGCGCGCTCTGCACCGACAGGTGGAAGCGGCTGATCAGATAGAAGGTGTAGTAGCTGGTCAGGCTGGCCAGGTAGAAGTATTTCGAGAAGATCAGGGCCATGAGGATGGCCAGCGCGCCGGCCACCCGCCTCCGGCCCAGGGGCGTGCGGGCCTCCGTCGGACCACCCTGGGTGCCGTGGCCCCGGGCCCGCCGCCGGTACCATACGCCCACCAGGGACAGCAGGCCCATGGCCAGCAGCGCCGCCAGGGCGAACCAGGCCAGGGCGCCCTGGCCCCGGGGCAGGATGAAGAAGGCGGCCAGCAGGGGCCCCAGGGCTCCGCCGGCGTTGCCGCCCACCTGGAACAGCGACTGGGCCAGGCCGTGCCGGCCGCCCGAGGCCATGCGCGCCACCCGGGAGGATTCCGGGTGCAGCACCGACGAGCCCATGCCCATCATGGCCACCGCCAGGAGCAGCAGCCCGAAGCTGGGGGCCCGGGCCAGCAGGAGGAGGCCGCCCAGGGTGAAGCCCATGCCGGTCGGCAGGGAGAACGGGCTGGGGCGGCGGTCGGTGACCATCCCCACCACCGGTTGCAGCAGGGAGGCGGTCAGCTGCCCGGTAAGGGCGATCAGTCCCACCTGGGAAAAGGTCAGGCGGAAGGAACTCTTGAAAACAGGGTACATGGCCGGTATCAACGACTGCATCATGTCGTTGAGGAAGTGGCAGAAGCTGATGGTCAGCAGGATCCGCAGGACGAGATCGGCGGGTTTGGGGGGTTCGGCCATGGGATGCTCCATCCCAATCCTAGGTCGAATCCCCGAGCGCTTGTTGAAATGCGATTTTCTGGCGGTCTTTGCATGGATTCGGGTGCATTATGTTTTTCACCTCATCTGACCACACGCGACGGGATCCGACGGACGAACCGCTTCCACCCGGAGAGCACCCCCTTGAATCCGCCCCTCAACCAAGGCAACCTCTCCTCCCCAAGCGGCGCGATCGTGGCCTGGGGCGCCCCGGCCCTGGGGTTCCTGGGGCCGTGGCTGGCCGGGGGGCTGGGCTGGAAGGGCGCCCTGGCGGGTGTCGTCTGCGCGCTTGGCATCGCCGGATTGCGCCGCGCCTTCCCCCCGGCGCCGGCCGCGTCGCCTTCGGCCGCCGCGTTCGACGCCGGACCGGCCCTGCCGCCCGCCCCCGCCGCCGCGCCGCAGCTGGAGAAGGTGGCCGGCGTGGTGGTGCCCATCTGGGCCGGGCAGACCGCCCAGGCCCGGTCGGAGATGGAGCACGCGGTCGTCGCCCTCACCGGGCGCTTCACCGCCATGCAGAGCAACCTTCGCGACGCGCTCAGCGCCTCGGGCCTGGAGAGCAACCGCAGCCTCCTGTCCACCATCGAATCCGGCGCCGGGGCCCTGGCCGCGGTGATCCAGGATCTGAAGGAGGGCGCCCACGCCCGGGCGGCGGTGCTCGACCGGATCCAGGACCTGGCCGCCATCACCCACGAACTCCAGGAGATGTCCGAGGAGGTCGCCGCCATCGCCAAGCAGACCAACCTGCTGGCCCTGAACGCGGCCATCGAGGCGGCCCACGCGCGGGATCTGGGCCGGGGCTTCGCGGTGGTGGCCGACGAGGTGCGCAAGCTGAGCATGCGTTCGGGCACCACCGGCACCGCCATCACCGAGAAGGTGGCCGGGGTCAACGCCTCCCTCCTGGACGCGATCCGCCAGACCGAGACCTTCGCCCGCAACGATACCGAAATGATCCGCCGGGCCGAGGGCACCATCCACCGGGTGGTCGAGGAGTTCCAGGCGGGGGCTTCCGACCTGTCGGAATCCGCCCAGCGCTTCGAAGGCGTCGGGGTCCGGGTGAGCGAGGACATCTCCGGCACCCTGGTCCATTTCCAGTTCCAGGACCGGGTCGGGCAGATCCTCCAGAACGTCATCAACGACATGGAGAAGTTTGCCCACCGCCTGGAGCACCATCCCGACCGCATGGAGCTGGAAGGCTGGCTGGCGGACCTGGAGCGCACCTACACCACCGCCGAGCAGCAGGCCATCCACCGCGGCGAGCAGGCTGGGGCCGCGGACGATTCCGAGATCACCTTCTTCTGAGTGGAGCCATGGCCAAGACCATCCTGATCGTCGACGATTCCGTGAGCCTCCGGCAGGTGGTGGCCATCGCCCTCACCAGCGCCGGCTACGAGGTGATCGAGGCCTGCGACGGCAAGGACGCCCTGGCCAAGCTCACCGGCCAGAAGGTCCACCTCATGATCAGCGACGTGAACATGCCGAACATGGACGGCATCACCTTCCTTAAGGAGGTCCGCGCCAATCCGGTCTACAAGTTCACCCCGGTGATCATGCTCACCACCGAGGCGGGCGAGGACAAGAAGAAGGAGGGCCAGGCCGCCGGCGCCCGGGCCTGGGTGGTCAAGCCGTTCAAGCCCGAGCAGCTGCTGGTGGCCGTTTCCAAGCTGATCCTGCCCTGAGGGGGGCACCATGTTCGAATCGCACCGATCCGGTCCGGTGCTCGCCCTGGTGGGCGAGCTCACCATCTACCACGCCGCCGAGGCCCGGGACCTCCTGGCCGCCGAGCTGGCCCCGGACCCGCCGGCGGAGCTGGATCTCTCGGGCGTGGAGGAACTGGACACCGCCGGCGCCCAGGTGCTGGCCTGGGCCAAGCGGGAGGCCCGGGCCAAGGGTGCGGCGCTGGCCTTCACCCGCCACAGTCCGGCCGTGCTGGAGGTCATCGACCAGTTGAACCTGGCCCGGACCTTCGGCGATACCCTCCTCATCGCCCCGCTCGCCTGAGGCCGCCACCATGGACATGGAACAGGTCAAGCAGACGTTCATCATCGAATGCCACGAACTCCTGGCGGCCATGGAGGAGGCCCTGCTGTCACTGGAGGACCAGGCCGAACCGACGGAGGCGATCGGCGCGATCTTCCGGGCGGTGCACACCATCAAGGGCTCGGCCGGCCTGTTCGGCCTGGACCCCATCGTCCGCTTCGCCCACACCGTGGAGAGCGTCATGGACCGGGTCCGGTCCGGCAAGGTCGCCCTCGCCCCGAACCTGGTGAGCCTGTTCCTGCAGTGCCATGATCACCTGGTTGAGCTGATCGGCACGGTCCAGGGGGAGGCGGCCCCGGCCGAGAGCCTCGCCGAAGGGGAGCGGCTGCTGGCCGCCCTGGTGCCGTACCTGGAGACCACCGTGGCCACCCTCGCGCCGGCCGTGCGGCCCCAGCTGGCCACCACCCAGGCCGGGGGCCCGGACGCCTGGCACATCTCCGTGCGCTTCGCGCCGACCGTCCTGCAGAACGGGATGGACCCGCTGTCCTTCGTCCGCTACCTGGGCACCCTGGGCCGGATCACCCACCTGCATGCGCTCCTGGACAAGCTGCCGGCCGGGGCGGATTTCGACCCGGAGACCTGCTACCTGGGCCTCGAGCTGGACCTGATCACCAGCGCCGACCGGGCCACCCTGGAGGACGTCTTCGAATTCGTCCGCGAGGGCAGCCGGATCCAGTTCATCCCGCCCCACGCCAAGGTCGAGGAATACCTGAAGTTCATCGCCGAACTGCCGGAGGAGGAGCGGCACCTGGGCGAGATCCTGGTGGCCGGGGGCTGCATCACCGCCCGGGACCTGGACGAGGCGCTTGACACCCAGCAGGAGGAGGATCCCAGCCGCAAGCTCGGCGCCATCCTGGTCCAGGACCAGGCCGTGCCGCCGCCGGTGGTGGCCGCGGCCCTGGACAAGCAGAAGAGGTTCCAGGACCGCCAGGCCAATGAGCTCAAGGTGGTCAAGGTGGCCGCGGGCAAGCTGGACAAGCTGGTGGACCTGGTGGGCGAGCTGGTCATCGCCGGCGCCAGCGCCCACGCCCTGGCCGGCAAGGCCCACGACCCCCGCCTGCTGGAGGCCACCGCCACCCTCAACAAGCTGGTGGAGGACATCCGCGACAACGCCCTGAGCCTGCGCATGGTCCAGATCGGCGAGACCTTCAGCAAGTTCAAGCGGATCGTCCGGGACGTCTCCAAGGAGCTGGGCAAGGACATCGAGCTGGAGATCCAGGGCGCCGACACCGAGCTGGACAAGTCCATCGTCGAGAAGATCAGCGACCCGCTCATGCACATCGTGCGCAACTCCATGGACCACGGCATCGAGTCGGCCGAGGTGCGGCGGGCCCGGGGCAAGCCGGCCACCGGCTCCCTGGCCCTCACCGCCTTCCACGAGTCGGGCAGCATCGTCATCGAGGTGGCCGACGACGGCGGCGGCCTGGACCGCGCCCGGATCCTGGCCAAGGCCATCGACCGGGGCCTGGTGGCCGCCGGCGCCCAGCTCACGGACAACGAGATCTCCAGCCTGATCTTCGAGCCGGGCTTCTCCACCGCCGCCGCGGTCAGCAACCTGTCCGGCCGGGGCGTGGGCATGGACGTGGTCCGCCGCAACATCGACGAGCTGCGCGGCACCGTCGAAGTGGAGAGCTACGAAGGCTCGGGCACCACCATCCGCCTGCGGCTGCCGCTCACCCTGGCCATCATCGACGGGTTCCGGATGGAGGTGGCCGGCACCTGCTACGTGGTGCCCCTGGACATGGTCATCGAGTGCCTGGACCTGGGCCCGTTCCTGGAATCCGAGGAGAACCACCTGATCAACCTGCGCGGCGAGGTGCTGCCGTTCCTCCGGGTCCGGGAGGTGTTCGCCGTGCCCGGCCCGCTCCCGGCCAAGGAGCGGGTGGTGGTGGTCCAGTACGGCGAAATCCGCGCCGGCCTCGTGGTGGACAAGCTGCTGGGCGAGTTCCAGACCGTGATCAAGCCGCTCGGCCAGTTGTTCCGCAACCTCAAGGGGGTGGGCGGATCCACCATCCTCGCCTCCGGCGAGGTGGCCATGATCCTGGACATCCCGCAGCTCGTGCAGCTGGCCACCCTCAACCGCCGCGGCCCCGCCGCTCCCGCCCTTTCCCGCTGAAGATCCCCTTCCCCAGGAGTCCGTCATGACATGGTTCAAGCAGCTCCGCCTCGCCACCCAACTCGTCACCGCCTTCATCGTGGTGGCCCTGATCGCCGTCGCCATCGGCCTGGCCGGGCTGGCCCAGACCCGCAAGGTCGCCGACATGGTCAAGGACATGCACGACAATCAGCTGATCCCCATCCAGCAGCTGCACGAGGTCACCGCCGAGCTTGGCCACTACTACCGCCGGGTCCTGTATGCAAGCATGAGCACGGACCCCGCGGCCCGGGACAAGCTGCTGGGCGAGATGCCCGAGCACAAGGAAAAATTGTGGAAGGTGCTGAACAAGGAGATGGCGAGTGCGCCGGCCCCGGGGGAGAAGGAGATCTGGGCCCAATTGCCCGGCGCCTGGGCGGCCTTCGAGGAAGCCGGCAAGCAGGCCGAGCCGCTGATCCGGTCCGGCAAGCCCGCCGATGCCCAGAAATTCGTCATGACCGAGGTCCGCAACAAGTACAACGCGTTCATGGCCCTGGTCGACAAGGACATCACCGTCAACGCCGATGAGTCCCTGGCCAATTTCAAGGCCAGCGAGGTCGCCATCACCAAGGCCCAGACGCAGATCTACGGCGCCATCGGGGTCGGTTTCCTGGTGGCCATCGGCCTGGGCATGCTGGTCACCCGCATGGTCAAGAAGCAGGTGGGTGGCGAGCCCCAGTACGCCGCCGACATCGCCCGCAAGGTCTCCGAGGGCGACCTGACGGTGGACGTGCTCACCGAGCGCGGCGACACCGAAAGCATGATGGCCTCGATCAAGACCATGGTCGAGAAGGTGGCGGACGTGGTGGGCCAGGTGCAGGAGGCTTCCGGCATGCTGGTGGGCGCGTCGGAGCAGCTCAGCTCGACCGCCCAGTCCCTGAGCCAGGGCGCCAGCGAGCAGGCCGCCAGCGTGGAGGAGACCAGCGCCTCCATGGAGCAGATGAGCGCCTCCATCGCCCAGAACAACGAGAACGCCAAGGTCACCGGCGATATCGCCTCGCGCACCGCCAAGGACACCGTGGATGGCGGCCAGGCGGTGAAGGAAACGGTCGGCGCCATGAAGCAGATCGCCCAGAAGATCGCCATCATCGATGACATCGCCTACCAGACAAAGTCCTGGCCCTGAACGCGGCCATCGAGGCCGGCCGGGCCGGGGAGCATGGCAAGGGCTTCGCAGTGGTCGCCGCGGAAGTGCGCAAGCTGGCCGAGCGCAGCCAGGTGGCCGCCGAGGAGATCAGCCGGCTGGCCTCGGGCAGCGTGGAGCTGGCCGAACGCGCCGGCAAGCTGCTGGACACCATCGTGCCGTCCATCCAGAAGACCTCCGACCTGGTCATGGAGATCGCCGCGGCGTCCGCCGAGCAGAACTCCGGCGTCGGCCAGATCAACGGCGCCATCGGCCAGATCAGCCAGGCCGTGGCCCAGAACGCCGCCGCCTCCGAGGAGCTGGCCTCGACCTCGGAGGAGGTCAGCGCCCAGGCCATGGAGCTGCAGTCCACCATGGCCTTCTTCCAGCTGGCGGGGGCCCGCCCCCAGGCCCGGAAGAAGCCCGCGGCCCGGCCGGCGGCGCAGCCCCGCAAACCGGCCCGGACCTTCCAGGCCGAGGCGGACGAACAGGAATTCACCCGGTTCTGAGGGGAGGCTGGCATGGCTGAACCCATGGCATTGAACAAGCGGACCCGGGCGGCGCTGGAGCGGGCCCAGGCGGAGAAGCGCGATCAGTACCTGGCCTTCGTGCTGGGCGGCGAGGCCTTCGCCATGGAGATCCGGTCCATCCGGGAAGTGATCCAGTACGGCGGCCTGACCGAGGTGCCCCTGATGCCGGCCTTCATCCGCGGGGTGATCAACCTGCGCGGTTCGGTGGTGCCGGTGATCGACCTGGCGGTGCGGTTCGGCCGGGCCCTCACCGAGATCAACCGGCGCACCTGCATCGTGATCCTGGAGGTGGAGCACGCCGGGGACATGGTGACGCTCGGGGTGATCGTCGACAACGTCAGCGAGGTGCTGGAGATCGGGCTGTCGGAGATCGAGCCGGCGCCCGCCTTCGGCAGCAACCTGCGCTCGGAGTTCCTGGCCGGGGTCGGCAAGGTCGGCGGCAAGTTCGTCATCCTGCTGGACGTCAACCACGTGCTTTCGATCGACGAACTGGCCGCGGTGGCCGGCACCGCCGGGGACGCCGGCCCGTGACGCTGGACCGCGCCCAGCCCCTGTCGGCGCCCGCGCTCGGCGATGCGGACTTCAACCGCATCCGGGCCCTGGTCAAGGACCTCACCGGCATCACCCTCAGCGACCAGAAGAAGGCCCTGGTCGTGGGCCGGCTCGGCTCCCGGCTGCGGATCCGCGGGGTCGGCTTCACCCAGTACCTCAAGCTCCTCCAGGACCCCGGCGAGGCGCTCGAGCTGCAGACCGCGATCGACCTCATCACCACCAACGAGACCTCCTTCTTCCGGGAGGCCGAGCACTTCCGCATCCTCGAGGAGCACATCGCGCAGCTGCGGCCGGTGCCCTTCCCGTTCCGGGTCTGGAGCGCCGCCAGCTCCTCCGGGGAGGAGGCCTACAGCCTGGCCATGACCCTGGCGGACGTGCTGGGCACGGCCGAGTGGAACGTGGTCGGCACCGACATCAGCACCCGGGTGCTGGAGCGGGCCCGCAACGGCGTCTACCCCATGGCCCGCGCTTCCGGGATCCCCAAGGACCTGCTGCACGCCCACTGCCTCAAGGGCAAGGGCCGGCAGGAGGGCATGTTCATGGTGAGCCGGCAGTTGCGCCAGCGGGTCAGCTTCACCCACGCCAACCTCACCCAGCAGCTTCCCCGGCTCGGGCCCTTCGACGTGGCCTTCCTGCGCAACGTCCTGATCTACTTCGAGCCGGCCCAGAAGCTGCAGGTGGTGAACGCGGTCGCCGGGCAGGTCAAGCCGGGCGGCCTTCTGATCGTCGGCCATTCCGAAAGCCTGACCGGGCTCAACCACGGGCTCGTGCCCCTTCGTCCTACGGTGTACCGTGTCCCCTGAACCCGCCATCAAGGTCCTGATCATCGACGACTCCGCGGTCGTCCGGCAGACGCTCACCGGGATCCTGGCCAAGGACCGGGGCATCCAGGTCATCGGCTACGCCATCGATCCGATCTTCGCGATCGAGAAGATGAACAAGGAGTGGCCCGACGTGATCCTGCTGGACGTGGAGATGCCGCGCATGGACGGCATCACCTTCCTGAAGAAGATCATGGCCGAGCGGCCCACGCCGGTGATCATCTGCTCCTCGCTCACCGCCAAGGGCGCCGAGACCACCATGCAGGCCCTCGCCGCCGGGGCCTTCACCATCTTCACCAAGCCGACCATGGGCGTGAAGGGCTTCCTGGAGGACGCCGCGAGCGACCTGATCAGCGCGGTCCGGGCCGCCGCCGGCGCCCGGATGTCCCGGGCCGTGCTCCGGCCCCTGGCGCCGCCGCAGCCCAAGGCCACCGCCGACATCATCCTGCCGCCGGGCGGCGGGGCCATGGTGGTGACCACCGACCGGTTCACCGCCATCGGCACCTCGACCGGCGGCACCCAGGCCCTGGAGTTCGTCCTCGCGGCCCTGCCGCGCACCTGCCCGGGGATCGTGGTGGTCCAGCACATGCCCGAGAAGTTCACCGCGGCCTTCGCCGACCGCCTCAACGGCCTGTGCGAGATCGAGGTGCGCGAAGCGAAGACCGGCGACCGGGTGCTGGCCGGCCGCGCCCTCATCGCCCCCGGCGGCAAGCACATGGTGGTCCGGCGCAGCGGCGCCCAGTACCAGGTGGAGGTGATCAGCGCCCCGCCGGTGAATAGGCACTGCCCCTCGGTCGACGTGCTGTTCCGGTCCGTGGCCAAGTTCGCCGGGCGCAACGCCCTGGGGGTGATCATGACCGGGATGGGCGACGACGGCGCCCGCGGCCTGCTGGAGATGAAGCAGGCCGGCGCCCACACCCTGGCCCAGGACGAGGAGAGCTGCGTGGTGTTCGGCATGCCCAAGGAAGCCATCAAGATGGGTGCCGCCGACCGGGTCGTGCCGCTGTCCCAGATTCCGGAACTCATCTCCAAGTGACGTGCGGAGGACCCCATGCTGTTGCCGGAGACCGTTCTCATCATCGATGACGACCTGGTGCTCTGCCGGAGCCTCCGGGCCTGCCTGGAGGGCCAGGGCCTGAAGGTGGCCGAGGCTTCCAGCGGCGCCGAGGGCCTGCGCGCCGCCGAACGGCTCTGCCCGTCCCTGATCATGGTCGACATCAAGATGCCCGGCATGGACGGTTTCGAGGCCTGCCGCCGGATCCGCGCCATGTCCGGGCTCGAGGACACCCCGCTGCTGGTCATGAGCGGGCTCATGGGGACCTCCCAGAAGCAGAAGGCGTTCCTGGCCGGAGCCGTGGACTGCATGGACAAGCCCCTTTCTTTCGAAGAGGTCGCGCTCCGGGTCCGGACCCACCTGGAGAACCGCCGCCAGCGGATGGAGCTGCGGCGCAACCTGGTCGACGCGGCCGCCATGAACCGGAACCTGCAGGCCCTCAATGGCAAGCTGCGCCATTCCGAGCAGGTCAAGACCCGCTTCCTGGCCCTCATGCGCAACGAGATCAACAACCCGCTCAACGACATCATCGGCCTGGCCGAGGCGATCGCCGATCCCGCCATGGCCGCCGACCAGGCCCGCGCGCTGGCCGCCCGGGTCAAGGACGAGGCCTTCCGGCTCGACCGCCAGATCCGCAACGTATTCACCGCCGCCGAGCTGGAGGCGGGCGAGGTGCGCCCCTTCCTGGCCCGGGTGGACGTGCCGGCCCTGGTCCGGGACGTGATCGAGGCCTACTGGCCGGCGGCCCGGAGCCGAGGGCTGCGGCTGGAATTCGAGGAGGCCGGCGCGGATCCGGTGCTGGCCACCGACGGCGCCCTGCTCCACCATGTCGTCGCCAACCTGGTGGGCAATGCGGTCCAGCACTCCAGCCCGCCCGGGCCGGTGCGGGTGCGCGTGGCCGCCACGCCGGACCAGGTGACGATCGCCGTGGCCGACCAGGGGCCGGGCATCCCTGCAGCAGACCAGGCGGCCCTGTTCGAGCCGTTCCGCATCGCCGACGAGGGCATCAAGACCCACCGGGGCCAGGGCCTGGGGCTGCCGGTGGCGCGGAACCTGGCGGAGGTGCTGGGTGGCGTCCTGCGGGTGGAGAGCCAGCCCGGACGGGGCTCGACCTTCGCCGTGACGATTCCCCGGACCTCGCTCCTGGGCGACCTGGCCGCGGAGAGCGCCGGCGGCGTCCTGTTCTTCGACGATCCCCAGGAGTTCTGAGCATGGCCCAGGCCCCGGCGGCGGTTCCCAGCCACTACCTGTACCCCTGCATGGTGTTCGCGCACCGGCAGGAGCACCAGGTGGCGACCGTGCTGGGCTCGTGCGTCGCGGTCTGCCTGCGCGATCCGGCCGTCGAGGTGGGCGGGATCAACCACTACATGCTCCCGCTCTGGAACGGCGACGGCCTGGCCACGCCCAAGTACGGCAACATCGCCGTGGAGAAGCTGATCCAGGCCATGCTCGACCGCGGCTGCGCCCATGCCCGGCTGGTGGCCAAGATCTTCGGCGGCGCCAACGTCATCGGCCACGGCCCCGGCGCCTTCAGCGTCGGCGAACGGAACATCGCCCTGGCCGAGGACCTCCTGGCCCAGGAGCACATCCCCATCGCCGCCGCCGACGTGGGCGGCAACTTCGGCCGCAAGATCCTCTACAACACCCGCACCGGCAGCGTCCTGGTGTCCAGGCTCCAGCGCACCGACGCCCTCCCCGACGGCCGGCCGCGCTAGAATCCAGCCGTGGACATGGACCCGTGGATCGTCATCGAGGGTGCGCGGGAGAACAACCTGCGCGGGATCGACGTGGCCATCCCCCGTGGACTCCTGACGGTTGTCACCGGCGTCTCGGGTTCGGGCAAATCCTCGCTCGCCTTCGACACCCTGTTCCGGGAGGGCCAGCGGCGGTTCCTGGAGACCCTGCCGGCCTTCTCCCGGCAGTTCGTCCAGGGCCTGGCCCGGCCGGCGGTCACCGCCCTCCACGGGCTGGGCCCGGCGCTGGCGGTGGGCCAGCGGGCCGCGCTGGGCAATCCGCGCTCCACGGTCGGCACCCACACCGAGATCTGGGACCTGCTGCGCCTGCTGTTCGCGCGGCTGGGGCAGGGGCCCGAGGGGGTGCGGCCGACCCGGGGCCTGTTCTCCTTCAACGGCCCCGAGGGGGCCTGCCCGGTCTGCGCCGGCCTGGGCGTGGAGGATCGGCTGGATCTGGACCTGCTGGTCGCCGATCCGGCCCGCAGCCTCCGCCAGGGCGCGTTGAAGGTGAGCACGCCCAACGGCTACCTTATGTATTCGCAGGTCACCCTGGAGGTCCTGGACCAGGTGCTGCGGGCCCACGGCGGGTCGGTGGACATCCCCTGGGCGGAACTGGGCGACCCGGTCCGGCAGGTGGTGCTGTACGGCTCCGAGCGGCTGCGGGTCCCGTTCGGCAAGCACCCCCTGGAATCGCGGCTGAAGTGGACCGGCATCACCGCCCGGCCCCGCCAGGACGGCTTCTACCGCGGGCTGGTGCCGGTCATGGAGGAGATCCTCCGGGGCAAGCGCAACGACTCCATCCTGCGGTTCGTGCGCACCCGCCCCTGCGCGGGCTGCGGCGGCGCCCGCCTGAACCCCGCCGCCCGGTCGGTGCGCTGGCGGGGGTTGGGCATCGCCGACCTGGGCCGGATGCCGGTCGGGGAGCTGCGGGATCTTTTCGCCGGGTTGGAGCCGGACCCGGTGCTGGCGCCGATCCGGGCGGACCTCCTGGCCCGCTTCGGACTGATGGAGGAACTGGGCCTGGACTACCTCGCCTGCGACCGGGGCGCCCCCACCCTGTCCCAGGGCGAGGCCCAGCGCCTGAGGCTGCTCAACCTGGCCGTGGGCGAGCTGACCGGCCTGCTGCTGGTGCTGGACGAACCCTCGGCGGGGCTGCACCCCGCCGACGCCGGCCGGCTCCTGCGGGTGCTGCGCCGGCTCCGGGACCAGGGCCAGACGGTGGTGGTGGTCGAGCACGATCCCGCCATCGCCCTGGGTGCCGACTGGCTGGTGGACCTGGGCCCGGGGCCCGGCGCGGAGGGCGGGGCCCTGCTGTACAGCGGTCCTCCCGCCGGCCTCCTGGCTCTGGACGGCCCGGAGACCCCGACCCGGCGCTGGCTCCGCGGCGGCTACCGGCCGCCTGCGCACGCGCCCCGGACCGGCGCCCCGCGGCGGCTGACCGGCCTGACCCGCAACAACCTCCGCGGCCTGGAGGTGGACCTGGTGGAAGGCGCCCTCAACGTGATCACCGGCGTCTCGGGCGCCGGCAAGACCTCCCTGCTCGAGGCGGCCACGGGCCGGCTGGGCCGGGTGGTGTCCGTCGATGCCCAGCCCATCGGCCGCACCCCGCGGTCCAATCCCGCCACCTACAGCGGCGCCTTCGACCTGATCCGGGACCTCTACGCGGCCACCCCCCAGGCCCGGGCCATGGGGCTGGGCAAGGGGCACTTCACCTTCAACACCCCCGGCGGCCGCTGCGAGACCTGCGAGGGCGCGGGGGTGCTGGAGATCGGTATGAAGCACCTGGGCACGGTCGCCCAGCCCTGCGGCGCTTGCGGCGGCCGGCGCTTCCATCCGGACGTGCTGGCGGTGTCCTGGGGCGGCCGCAGCGTCGCCGAGGTGCTGGCCGGCAGCATCGCCGAGGCCGCCGAGCTGTTCCGCGGGCAAAGGCGCCTGGCCCGGATCCTCGATGCCCTCCTGGACTGCGGGTTGGGCCATCTGGCCCTGGGCCAGCCGGCCACCACCCTGTCGGGCGGCGAAGCCCAGCGGGTCAAGCTGGCCACCGAACTGGTGCGGGCCGCCAAGGACCCGGCCTGGATCCTGCTGGACGAACCCACCTGCGGCCTGCACGCCGCGGACACCGAGGTGCTGCTGGGCGCCTGGGACCGGCTGCTGGCCGCCGGCCATACCCTCCTGGTGGCGGACAACGACCCCCAGGTGATCCTCCGGGCCGACCACGTGATCGACCTGGGCCCCGGCAGCGGGCCCCGGGGCGGGCGGGTGGTGGTGGCCGGCCCCCCGGCCGAGGTGGCCGCCTGCGCCGCCTCCCGCACCGGCGCCGGCCTTTTGGCCTTCCCCGTTCCGGCCCCGGTCGCGCCGGAGCCCGGGCGGCCCGAAGCCATGGTCCTGACCGCGGTCACCACCCATAACCTCAAGCTGGACGTGGAGATCCCGGGCCGGGGCCTGACCGTGGTGACCGGGCCGTCGGGTTCGGGCAAGTCCTCCCTGGTCTTCGACACCCTGCTGGCCGAGGCGCGCAACCGCTTCGCCGACCTGGTCGCGCCCTGGGCCCGGCGCTTCCTGCCCCGGGCGGGCGGGGCCGAGTTCCGGGCGGCCCGGGGCCTGCGGGCGGCGGTGGCGGTGCCCCCGGGCGGTGGCCGGCGCAATCCGCGCTCCCGGGTCGGCACGGTGACCGAACTGGACGAGCTGTTCCGGCTGCTGTACGCCCGGGCCGGGTCCGAGCCGGGACTGCCGGCCTCGGCCTTCTCGGCCAACGCCGAGGCCGGGGCCTGCCCGGGGTGCCGGGGCCTGGGCTTCATCCAGTCCTGCGATCCGGACCGGCTGGTGACCCGCCCGGATTTGCCCCTGGCCGGCGGCGCCCTGGCCGGGACGAAGTTCGGCGCCTACCTGGGCGAGCCCGACGGCCAGCACATGGCCACCCTGGAGGCCGCCGGCGGCGTGCTCGGCCTTGAATTCACCCGGCCCTGGCGGGACCTGACGCCCGAGGCCCGGGCGGTGGCCATGGCCGGGTGCGGCGAACGTCCGTTCGAAGTGGCCTGGCGCTACCGCCGGGGCCCGCGGGAGGGCGTGCACCACCTGGTCAGCCCCTGGGCCGGCCTCGTGGCGCTGGTGGATCTGGAATATGCGCGGGTCCACCAGGATGCCCGGGGCGAGGCCCTGGCCGGGCTCATGGGCGAGCGGCGCTGCCCGGATTGCCAGGGCGAGCGCCTTTCCGGGCCGGCCCGGTGGGCCCGCTACCGGGACCTGCGCCTGCCGGAACTCGCGACCCTGCACGTCGCCGCCGCGCGGGCCTGGATCCAGGCGGCGCCCGGAGCCGGCGCCGCAGGCCGGCTGGAGCAGGCGATCCTGGCCCGTATCCGGGCCCTGGAGGAGGCCGGTCTGGGCCACCTGGCGGCGGATCGGGAAATGGCCAGCCTGTCCGGCGGGGAGGCCCAGCGGCTTCGGCTGGCCGCGTCCCTGGGCGCCGGCCTTTGTGGGGTCGCCTACATCCTGGACGAGCCGACCCGCGGCCTGCACGCCCGGGACAGCGCCCGGCTGGCCCAGGTGCTTCGCAACCTGGCGGCCGCCGGCAACGCCGTGGTGGCGGTGTCCCACGATCCGGCCCTGGCCGCCGCGGCCGACCACATTCTGGAACTGGGCCCCGGTTCGGGCCCCGAGGGCGGCCGGTTGACCGGCACCGGCGCCCCGGCCGGGTTCCCGCCCGATTCCTATACGGGCCGCCTGCTGGCGGCCGCGCCGCCCGCCGCGGGCGCCCCCGCCCGGGTCCTCGAGCCCGGGCTCAGCCTCCGTGGGGCCTGCCTGAACAACCTGCGGAACCTGGACCTGGATCTCCCCCGGGGCGCCCTGGTGGTGGTCACCGGCGTTTCCGGCAGCGGCAAGTCCAGCCTCGTCCATGGCGTGGTGGCCCCCTCCCTGGGCGGCCGGGGGCCGGTGGGTTGCCGGGAAGCGATCGCCCGGGCCGCCTTCGTCCGGGTCGAGACGCTGGCCCAGGGCCTGCCCGGCCCCGGCGCCCAGACCACCGTGGCCACCGCCCTCGGCCTCGCGGAACCGCTGCGCCGGCTGTTCGCCAGGACAGCCAGGGCCCGGGAGCTGAAACTGACCGTCCGGCATTTCTCCACCTCGGCCCCGGGCGGCCGGTGCGAGGACTGCCAGGGGCGCGGCGCGCTCACCGTGGCCATGGACCTCCTGCCGGATGTGGTGGTGGGCTGCGAGACCTGCGCCGGCACCGGCTTCCAGGCCCGGATCCTGGAATGCCGGGTGGCCGGCCGGAACCTGGCGGAACTGCGGGCGGCCACCGTGGCGGAGGCCGCCGCCCTGTTTCCCGCCGACCCGGCCCTGGCCGGGCCCCTGGCCGCCCTGGCCGGGGTGGGCCTGGGCTACCTGCGTCTGGGCCAGGAGGGCCGGAGCCTCTCAACGGGGGAATGGCAGCGCCTTCGCCTGGCCGGGCTTCTGGCCAACCGGGAACCGGGCTTGGCCGCCGTCCTGCTGGACGAGCCGGCCCGGGGCCTGGGCCTGCCCGAAGTCGTCCAGCTGCGCGCCGCCCTCCGCCGGCTGGCGGCCGAGGGCCACCTCCTGCTGGTGGTCGAGCACAACCTGGACCTGATCCGGGCGGCGGACTGGATCATCGACCTGGGGCCCGGGGGCGGGCCGGAGGGCGGTGGGCTGGTGGTCGCCGGCTCGCTGGCCGAAGTCATGGCCTGCGAAGGCTCCTGGACCGGGGCCGCGCTGCGCGGGGTCCGGATCAGAACTGGAGAATCAGGCTGAGGTTCAAGGTGGGGGCGGTCCAGTCGGGCACGGGGCCGCTGAAATGGGTCTTGTATTCGGCGTAGGTGTAGCGCAATTCCGTCCCGATGTGCCGGGTGAACATGCAGCCCAGCTGGCCGCCGTAGAAGATGTTGTTGGGCGTGTCGTTGAACTGGGGGGTGGTCTGCTGGAACTTCGTCGATCCCCAGCCGGCGCCGACGCCGAGGTAGGGGCCGGTGGTGCGCCCAGGGCTGAAGTAGAAGTCGTAGTCGACGCCCGCCTGGAGCATCTGCGCCTTGGCCTGGCCGTTGTCGTTGTTCTGGTAGGAGGTGTAATCGACCCGTGGCACCAGCTTGCCGCCCGGCACCGAGATGGCCAGGTGCAGGCCGCCGCCGTAGCCCACCTTGTTGTTGAGGTAGGTGTTGGCGGCCAGATCGCCCTCGGGGATGGAACCGGTCAGCTTCATGCCAAGGTCCACGCCATCGGCGCGCAGGGCGGGGGCGCCCAGGGACAGGAGGCCGAGCGCGGGCACCAGGGTCAGGTTACGTAGGAAACTCATCAGGAACTCCTTGAAAAGTCCGTTTGGGGACATGGAAACCAGCGCCAACGGCGAGCGGCCGTGGCTTTGCTGTCTCCTTGGACGCCCTTCGGAAAGGGCCCCATGCCTTGGGAGGGCAAACCGGGTGCCGGTTATTAAGTATAATAATATTAATGATTATAATGGTCCTGTCGGGTGGACCCCGGGCCAGGTCCATCCAAGATGAATTACCGTTCGTTCAATTTGGCCCTGCCGAAGGCCCCGCCTGGGGGAAGGGGATTCCTATTTGGCCTTGTAGATGCCGGCGCCGACCACCATGTCGCCGCAAAGCTCCACGTAGGAAGTCTTGTCCTCGACCGCGTTGGTCTGGGGGTTGGGGTACTTGTAGTCGACCCAGCCGCTGCCCTTGGTCTTGGCGGTGTTGTTGATCTCCTTCAGGAAGAACTTGCCGGTGGAATCCTGGAGGCCGATCCGGTTCTTGCCGACCAGGGCCGTGGTGTTGAAGCCGATGGCCTGGCAGACCCCGGCCTGGTCATAGATGAAGATGTAGAGCTGGCTGCCGGAGCCGACGTGGAACCGGCCGTCGCCCTGGTTGGTCTCCATGATCAGCCGGTTCATGCCGTTGGCCTTGGCGAAGGCCACGGCGGCCTTGACCAGCTTTTCGGCCTTGGCGGGCTCGGGGGACTGGCTCCAGGCGAGGACGCCGGGCAGCAGAAGGGCGGCAAGCACGTTCAGGGTTCGCATGGGAGCCTCCGGGGGGAATCGTATGGAATGTATAAAAATTCTGATCCGTTTCAGAGTGGTTGTCATCTACCTATGATGGATGATTTTTTTTACAACCTCCGACCGTGGCCGAGTTGGTATATTTGAAGCCATACGGGGCCGCAACTGGGCGGCCATTCTGTTTTTCAGGGAAGCCCCCATGCCCGAAATCCGCCGCCTGTTCGTGGAGAAGAAGCCCCCGTTCGCCGTGGAGGCCCGCAAGCTCCACCAGGATCTCCGGGACCACCTGGACCTGGCCGGTCTGGAAGGCGTGCGACTGGTGGTCCGCTATGACGTGGAGGGCCTGGACGACGCGGGACTGGATGCCGCCCGCTGGACCGTGTTCGCGGAACCCCCGGTGGACGAGGTGTTCGACGAGGAGCTGCCCCTGGGTCCCGGGGAGACCGCCCTTGCGGTGGAATACCTGCCCGGCCAGTACGACCAGCGCGCCGACAGCGCCGCCCAGTGCCTGCAGCTGCTGACCCACGGCGCCCGGCCCAGCGTGGCCGGGGCCCGGGTCTATGTCTTCCGGGGCGTCCTGGGCGGCCCGGATCTGGCCCGGATCCGGGCCTACCTGATCAACCCGGTGGACAGCCGGGAGGCCTCCCCGGCCAAGCCCGGGACCCTCCGCCCGGTCCTTCCGGAGCCCGCGGAAGTGCAGATATTGGAAGGTTTCTGTTCTGGCGACGAGGCCTTCCTGGCCGCCCTGCATGCCCGCATGGGGCTGGCCATGACCCCGGCCGACCTGCGCCACACCCAGGCCCATTTCCGCGACGAGGCCGGCCGGGAACCCAGCGAGACCGAGCTGCGCATCCTCGACACCTACTGGTCCGACCACTGCCGCCACACCACCTTCCTGACCCGGATCACCGAGGTGGCGGTGGACCCGGGGCCCCAGGCCGCGCCCATCCGCCACGCCTATGCGCAATACCGGGAACTGCGCCGGGAGGTGTTCGGCGAGGCCCTGGCGGACCGCCCCGAGTGCCTCATGGACATCGCCCTGCTGCCGGCCCGGGCCGCGCGCCGGGCCGGGACCCTGGAGGACCAGGAGCCGACCAGCGAGATCAACGCCTGCTCCGTGCTCGTGGACATCGACAACAGCGCCGCCCCCTCCGGCCGCGAGCCCTGGCTGCTGATGTTCAAGAACGAGACCCACAACCACCCCACCGAGATCGAGCCGTTCGGCGGCGCCGCCACCTGCCTGGGCGGGGCCATCCGCGACCCGCTCAGCGGCCGGTCCTACGTCTACCAGTCGATGCGGATCACCGGTTCGGGCGATCCGCGCACGCCCCTGGCCGAGACCCTCCCGGGCAAGCTTCCGCAGCGCAAGATCACCCAGGAGGCCGCCGCCGGCTTCGCCTCGTACGGCAACCAGATCGGCCTGTGCACCGGCCAGGTGGTGGAGTACTACGACCCCGGCTACGTCGCCAAGCGCATGGAGATCGGCGCCGTGGTGGGGGCCGCGCCCCGGGCCCAGGTGCGCCGGGAGGAGCCGGCCCCGGGCGACGTGATCATCCTGGTGGGCGGCCGCACCGGCCGCGACGGCATCGGCGGCGCCACCGGCAGCTCCAAGACCCACACCGAGCAGTCCATCGAGACCTGCGGCGCGGAGGTGCAGAAGGGCGATCCCCCCATGGAGCGCAAGCTCCAGCGCCTGTTCCGGACCCCGGCGTTCTGCCGGCTGGTGAAGAAGTGCAACGACTTCGGCGCCGGCGGAGTGGCGGTCGCGATCGGCGAGCTGGCCGAGGGCCTGGTCATCGACCTCGATGCCGTGCCGCGCAAGTACGAAGGCCTCAACGGCACCGAGCTGGCCATCGCCGAGAGCCAGGAGCGCATGGCGGTGGTGGTGGGCCCGGCCGACGCCGCCGAGCTGATCCGGCTGGCGGCCGCCGAGAACCTGGAAGCCACCCGGGTGGCCCGGGTCACCGCCGAGCCGCGGATGGAGATGACCTGGCGCGGCCGGACCATCGCCTCCCTGGACCGGGCCTTCCTGGACAGCAACGGCGCCGCCCAGTTCGCCAAGGTGCGGATCGACGCCCCGGGCGAAGCCAACCCCTTCGCCCGGCCCGAGGTCGCGCCCGGCGATCTGGCCCGGCACTGGCTCGAGGCCCTGGGTGATCTCAACGCCTGCAGCCAGCGGGGACTCGCCGAGAAATTCGACAGCACCATCGGCGCGGGCACCGTGCTGGCGCCCTTCGGCGGCCGGCTGCGGCGCACCCCGGCCGAGGCCATGGTGGCCAAATTCCCCCTGCAGGCCGGCGAGACCCTTTCGGCCAGCGCCATGAGCCACGGTTTCCTGCCGGCCCTGAGCCGCTGGAGCCCGTTCCATGGTGCGGTCTGGGCCCATGTCCAGGCCGCGGCCCGGATGGCGGCGGTGGGTGGCGACCACCGCAAGCTGCGGTTCACCCTCCAGGAATACTTCGGCAAGCCCATGGCCGATCCCGGCCGCTGGGGCCAGCCGTTCGCCGCCCTGCTGGGGGCCCTGCACGCCGAGCTGGCCATGGGCACCCCCGCCATCGGCGGCAAGGATTCCATGTCGGGCACCTTCAAGGAGCTGGATGTGCCGCCCAGTTTGGTGGCGTTCGCCGTCACGGTGCTGCGGGCCGACCAGGTGGCCTCCCCCGAACTTAAAGGCCCAGGGCATCCGGTGGCGCTGGTCGACCTGCTGCGCACCGAGGATTCGCTGCCGGACTGGGAGGCCCTGGACAAGACCTTCACCCAGGTGGCCCGGCTGGTGCGCGAGGGCCGGGTGCTGGCGGCCCGGACCGTGGGCCTGGATGGCATCGCCCCGGCCCTGTCGGTGATGGCCTTCGGCAACGGCGTGGGCGTTGAGCTGGAGGGCCGCGAGGCCAGCCACTGGTTCACCCCCAGGCCCGGCGCCTTCCTGCTCGAGCTGGCCGGGGATCCCGAAGAGGACCTGGCCGGGCTGGCCTGGACCCTGCTGGGCCGCACCATCCCCGAGCCGGAGCTCCGGACGCCCGGCATGGCGCTGCCCCTGGCCGAGGCCCTGGCCGCCTGGGAGGCGCCGCTGGAGGAGATCTTCCCGACCCGGCTGGCCGGGGAGGTCGCGGTCCTGCCCGCCTTCGCGACCCGCCGGGCCGAGCCGCCCCGCGCCCCGGCCGTCAAGGCCGCCCGTCCCCGGGTGGTGCTGACGGTCTTCCCGGGCACCAACTGCGAGTACGACACGGCCCAGGTCTTCGAACGGGCCGGCGCCGTCACCGACACCGTGGTTTTCCGCAACCTGGACCCCCGGGCCGTGGAGGACTCCCTGGAGGCCATGGCCGAAGCCATCGGCAAGGCCCAGATCCTGATGATTCCCGGCGGCTTCTCAGCCGGCGACGAGCCCGACGGCAGCGGCAAGTTCATCGCCGCCGCCTACCGCAACCCGCGGGTCCGGGACGCCGTGCACCGGCTCCTCAGGGACCGGGATGGCCTGGTACTCGGCATCTGCAACGGCTTCCAGGCGCTCATCAAGCTCGGCCTGGTGCCGTATGGCGAGATCCGCGCCCTGGGCCCTGACAGCCCCACCCTCACCTTCAACAACCTGCGCTACGCCAGCCGCTTCGCCCGCACCCGGGTGGTCGCCAACCACAGCCCATGGCTGTCCCGGCTGGAACCCGGCGCCCTGCACACCGTGGCCATCGCCCACGGCGAGGGCCGGATCGTGGGCCCGGAAGCGACCCTGGCTGAACTGCTGGCCCGGGGGCAGGTCGCCACCCAGTACGTGGACGCCGACGGCCAGCCGACCCTGGACCTGGAATACAACCCCAACGGCAGCGCCCTGGCCATCGAAGGCCTGACCAGCCCCGACGGCCGGGTCCTGGGCAAGATGGCCCACCCCGAGCGCTACACCCCTCACGTCTGGCAGAACGTGCCCGGCGACAAGGATATGGAGATCTTCAGGGCCGGGGTCGAATACTTCCGTTGACGGCCAAGGCCAGGGCGATGAGTCCGCCCCCCGCCAGCAGCCGGAGCACCGCAATCTGTTCCCCGAACACCAGGGTCGAGGCCAGGATGGCCAGGGGCACCTTGGCGTTGTTGAAAACCGCCAGCGTGCCGACGTCCACCCGCCGGGCGCCGGCGTTGAACAGGAAGAAACCCAGGCCCGAAGCCACCAGCCCCAGGTAGGCCAGCACCAGCCACTGGCTCCCGGTGGGATGGGCGAGATGGGACGGCCCGGCCAGGGCCAGGGTGATCAGGGCCGCGCCCGCGTAGAGCAGCCCCATCAGGTGGTGGTCGGGCCGCCCCAGGCGCCGGGCGAGGCGGCGATAAAGGATCTGACCCCAGGCGAAGCAGGCGTTGGAAGCCATGACCAGGAGGAAGCCCCACTGCAGTTCCTGCTGGCGCACCCGGGCGCCCAGCGCCAGCCCGGTCCCGAGCACCGCCAGGGTGGCCACCCCCAGCACCCGCCAGTCCATGCGCCAGGCCATCAGGTCCTCCGCCAAGGCCACCAGGATCGGCGTGAAGATCGTGAACAGCGCCACCTCGCTCGGCCGGAGCCATCGGAAGCTGGCGGTGTAAAGCACATACATCAGGCCGAGCTGCAACGCCCCGATCCCCGCCAACGCCAGTCCGGACCTAAGCGCCAGCCCCCTGAGCCGGAGCATCGGCAGGAACAGCGCCAACGCCAGCAACGACCGCACCGCCGCCACGAACGGCGCCCCCAGCGGGCTGACCCGGGGCATCAGACCGAAGGACAGGGCCCAGAGCAGGGAGACGGCGAGAAGGAACGACATCAGGCCAGTCTAGTCGGCCTCCCAATCCTCACGCCATGGGCCTCCGCGGCCGGCGGACGGACCGCGTAGGTGCCAGCTGGGCCAATTCCCGGTCCAGTTCCGCGCGAAGTTCCGCTTCCGTGGGGAGGTGAAGCTTGTATCGGCTGGCGAAGATCTGCTGGTCATCCTTGCCCAGCACGAAACGGGCGACGGAATCGTTCTTGTCCGTGCACAGGATGAGCCCCAAGGTCGGGTTGTCCCCGTCTTCGGCCACCATCTCGTCGAAATAGCGCACGTACAATTGCATCTGCCCGAGATCTGCATGGGTGAGCTTGGCGGTCTTCAGGTCGATCACGACGTGACATCTCAACCGGGTCTGGTAAAAGACCAGGTCCGGATAGAAATGATCCCCTTCAACCGTGATCCGTATCTGCCTTCCCAGGAAGGCGAACCCACTGCCCAACTCCAGGAGGAAATCCTGCAGCCGGGTGAGCAGGGCCTCCTCCAGCTTGGCCTCCACCATGCGGTGTGACTCGGGAAGATCCAGGAACTCCAAAATATAGGGATCCCGGATGGCATCGATGGGACGCTCCATCCGCAGGCCCTCGTTGGCAAGTGCCAGCAGACCTTCCTTGTCACGGCTTTTGGCAAGCCGAAAGAAAAGCAGGCTGTCGATCTGGCGCTCCAGAGCCCGACCACTCCAGCCATTCTGGATGGCTTCGATTTCGTAGAAATCCCGGGCGCCTCGGTGGTCGACCTTCAGAAGGGCACGGTAATGGGTCCAGGAAAGGGCGGAATGAAGCACCCCTGGCTTCCAGTCCTGGTTCGCCTCCAATTGGTCACGCACTGCGTGGCTGATTAATGGTTTTGTTGTTTCTAAATGAGTTATTTTATCTCTCGTGGCCACGGGCAGGAAGGAAATCAGGTCGGGATAGGCGAGGTAGAAGGCGCGCATATATTTCAAGCCGGTCAAAGAGAACCCCGAGCCAAATTCGGTGCGGAGCGCACGGGAAAGTGAGGCAAGGAGTTCCTCCCCGTATCCCGCCCTTTCCCGTCCGGCCTGTTGGGCCTCCACGATCGTTCGGCCGATGAGCCAGTTGGCCCGGACCATGGCCGTATTGACCGTCCTGACGGCATGGGTGCGAGCGCCCTCCCAAATCTGCCGGACTTCGGAAAGCAGATCCGTGAATGGCGCAATCAGAGGCTTCGCCTCCGATCCGGGTGTCTTGCGCCGCGTTGCCTGCCCCATCCTTTTGGGATGCCCCATGCTGGAGTCCGGTGACACTCAGCCTTATTTACAGGTCGGTCGTATGAAAATAATCGTCACCCCATCCGCTTGAGCGCCATCTGCCCCAGGTGCGATAGCTGGTAGCAGCCCGGTTCCCGCGCCTCCCGGATCAGGTCGTGCTGTTCCAGGTAGGCCAGATCCGCCGCCGTGACGCCCTGCAGGGCGAGCAGCTTGTCCCGGTGGGCGCCGGGGTGGCGGCCGATCACCTGGAGCAGGAGTTTGCGGACGGGGGTGATGGGTTCGACCATGGGGGCTCTCTCAGGGGGTGGTGCGCTGCAGCTTCAGCAGGGCCTGGATCTGGGTCTCCAGGGTGCCCAGGAACCGGGACCGGTCCTGGGGCGAGAAGGGCTTGGGGCCGCCGCCCGGTTCGCCCATGTCGCGCAGGAAGGCGCTGATCTCGCGGCTGGCCAGGGCGTCGCCGATGGAATCGGGGGTGAAGGGGCGGCCCTTGGGGTCCAGGACCCGGGCGCCCTTCTTCAGGCTGCGGTCGGCCAGGGGGATGTCGGAGGTGACGACGATATCCCAGGGGCCGCAGGCCTCGGCGATCCAGTCATCGGCGGCGTCGAAGCGGCCGCTGACCACGACCATGGCGAATTTGGCCTCCCTGGGGATGTTGATCCGGCTGTTGGCCACCACGTGAACCGAAAGACCGTGCCGACGAGCGACCCGATAGACCTCTTCCTTGACCGGGCAGGCGTCGGCGTCCACGTAGATCTGGATCTCGGCCATCGGCCCTCCGCTTTTGATGATGCCATTCTCCTTATTGATTCCGGATGATTTAATGTCTCGACCCGGGGGGCGGCTTCTTGGTTACCTATAGTGGCCCCCCGGGATCCCCCCTGTCCGGGTCTGGAGTCGTCCTGATGGAATTGTTGAAGAAGCTGAAAATCCGCACCCGCCTGCTGATGATCATCCTCGGCTGCAGCTTCGCCCTGGTCATCCTGGGCCTGGCCGGGGCGCGGTCCCTGGCGGAGATGGCCGGAGCCGTCGGGCGGGCCGCCGATCCACAGGCGATCCAGGGGATCTACCGCGGGGCGATGACCACAATGCTCGGGCTGCTCGCCTTCTTCATCATCTGCGGAGCCGGGATGGGCGTGGTCATCGGCCTGAGCATCAACTCCTCCCTCACCCAGATCACCCGGCGCATGAAGGACCTGGCGGAAGGGGAGGGCGACCTGACCCAGCGCATCAACATCGACGGCGCCGACGAGCTGAGCCAGATGGCCGGCTACATCGACACCTTCATCCACAAGGCGCACGAGACCGTGGCCCACTCGGTGGAGACCGCCAACGAGACGGCCGTCTCCAGCCAGCAGCTCTCCGGCATCTCCCAGGAGCTGGCCCAGAACGTGGCCGACCAGTGCCAGATGGCCGAGAGCAGCAGCAACCTTATGCACGACGTGGCCCGCAACCTGGACATCACCGAGGAGATGTCCATCACCACCACCGAGACCCTGGAGGCCACCGAGCAGGTGCTGGCCGGCTTCGTCGCCACGCTCAACAGCGTCGGGGCCATCGTCATCCGGGAGGGGGAGCAGCAGGCGGGGCTGGCCGAGCGCATGCAGGTGCTGAGCCGCAATGCCCAGGGCATCAACGAGGTGCTGGGCATCCTGGCGGAGATCGCCAACCAGACCAATCTGCTGGCCCTGAACGCCTCCATCGAGGCCGCCCACGCCCGCCAGCACGGCAAGGGCTTCGCCGTGGTGGCCGAGGAGGTGCGCAAGCTGGCCGTCAAGACCCAGACCTCGCTCACCGAGATCAACGCCAACGTCAAGACCGTGGTGGACGGCATCGAGGCGATGCAGAGCGACACCGCCCGGGCCTCGGAGCAGATGGTGGACGTATCCCGGCGGACCCGGGACCTGCTCGAGAACGCCGGCGCCACCGGGGGCCGCCTGCGGGATTCGGTGGAGATCTCGGGCGACCTGGTCAGGAAGACCACCTACATCGCCACCCGGACCAAGGACCTGATCGAGACCATGAACAACCTGGTCGCGCTCTCCAACGACAACAAGGCCGCGGCCCAGGGGGTCGGTTCGGTCTCCACCCACCTGGCCGCCAAGACCGAGGACCTGCGAAGGACCCTCGACCACTTCCGGGTCGGGTAGCGGCGTGCCCGACCTCGTCCGGCGGATCAGCCCGTTCTCCCGGGAACTCACGGCCCTGCTGGTGGAGGATGACGCGGTCACCCGCCGGGGGGCGCGGGCCCTGCTGAAGGGCGTGTTCAAGGAAGTGATCCTGGCGGCCGACGGCAAGGAGGGCCTGGCCGCCTTCCGGGCCCGGGCGCCCCAGCTGGTGCTCACCGACCACCTGATGCCCGAGCTGTCCGGGCTGGACATGATCGAGGCGATCCGGGCCGAGGATTCCCGGGTGCCGATCATCTTCATCACCGCCGCCATGGATACCGAGCTGCTGGTGCGGGCCATCAACCTGGGCATCGCCGCCATCGTCCCCAAGCCCCTGGTCCGCGCCAACCTGTTCCAGGCCGTGGGGATGGTGGTGGGCCTGGTGGAGAACGAGCACCTGCAGCGCCGGAACCTGGAGCAGGAGCTGGCGCTGCTCCAGTTCCGCGAGAAGTACCACGAGTTCCAGCAGGAGCTGGCGTTCCGCAAGGAGCTCAGCATCCTCGAGAACGATTTCCACAGCCGGACCTTTTCCGGCCCGGCCCCCGGCCGGGGCGAGTGGCTGACCCAAGTGGTCTACTCCCCCCACGACATCATGTGCGGCGACAGCTATTCCCTGCGGCGGCTGGAGGACGGGGGGCAGCTGGTGTTCCTGGCCGACGCCATGGGCAAGGGCCTGGCCGCCGCCCTGACCTCCTCCATGAGCGCCCACACCTTCAACCTGCTGGTGGACGCCCTGTGCGGGCGGTTCCGGTTCCAGGCCTTCGTCGCCCACTACCTCGAGGTCATGGGCAAGCGGCTGCTGGAGGACGAGGTCTTCTCCTTCACCCTGGCCTGGCTGCCCGACGACGGCCCCTGGCTGGAACTGGCGGCCTTCGGCATGCCGCCCCTGCTGGTGGGCGAGCCGGGGCGGCCGGTCCGGAAGCTGCGCAGCAACAATCCGCCGCTGTCCGGATACGGCGCCGCCCCGGTCGTCACCCGGCACGACCTGGGCCCGGCCCGGACCCTCCTGCTCTATACCGACGGCCTGAACGAGGCGCCCGGACCGGACGGCGGCCTCTACCGGGAGCGCCTGGACGCCGATTTCGCCACCAGCGCCTGCCGGGACCAGCTGTGGTCCGCGTTCCGGAGACAGGTGCCGGTTCCCGGCGACGACGTCACGTTCCTGTTCCTGGCCCGGGTGGACGCCGCGCCGGCCTGGGAGGAGGTGCTGACCGTGCCCGGGCGCCTTGGGGACGTGGAACGGGCCGGCACCGCGCTCGAGGACCTCCTGGCCACCCGCACCGGGCTGGACGAATCCGGCCTCGCGGAATTCTCCATGGCCTTCCGGGAGGCCCTGATCAACGCCTACGAACACGGCTCCCTGGGGATCCCGTTCCGGGAGAAGCGCCGGCTTCTGGAAGAGGGCCTCTACTTCGAGCACCTCCTGGAAACCGAGGCCGGCGCGACCCACACCATCAAGGTCGTCCTGGCCCTGCTGCAGGAGGGCGGGAACAGCCTGGTCAAGCTCACGATCGAGGACGAGGGGCCCGGCTTCACGCCGCTCCCGCCCCAGGACGGGGAGGCGGTCAGCATGGCGGTGAGCGGGCGCGGCCTCAAGATGATGCGCCGATATTCCGATGCCCTTTATTTCAATGAAAAAGGCAATTCCGTAACCCTGCTGAAAGTCTTTCGCGGAGCGAGCGATGCAACTGGTCCGATCTGATTCGAGGGAGCTCACCCTCACCGGCAATATCAAGAGCACCGACGACTATCTGGCGATCCGCAAGGCCGTCACCGGCATCCTGGATGAAGGCGGCACCTCGGTCACCCTGAAGATCCTGGATTCCCTGTCCATGCCCTCGTCGGTCATCGGCTTTTTCGTCAAGCTGGTCAACCGGGACAAGATCAAAGTCACCATGGAGATCCAGGACCCCCGGCTGCTCGAGCTGCTGGACGAACTGGGCCTCAAGGAACCGTTCGGGGCGCGCCAGGCATAGACTAAGATCATAGGCACACCTGAATAGGGATTTGCCATGAAGCTTCTCCATGCCTTCGTGATCGCCGCCGCGACCGGCGCCAGCCTCGCCGCCGGCGGTTTCGGCCTGGGCGTCCAGGGCAGCTACGGCCTGGGCCACGGGCAGGCCCTCGTGCCGCGGCTGGACTTCCTGCACGAGACCGATTCGGCCACCTCCGGCGGGGCCAGTCTCGACGCCACGGCCAACGTGATCGGCGTGGGGGTCGACTACGACTACTTCACCGGCGGCAGGGCCGGCCGGGGCCTGTTCGTCCTGGGCGGGCTGGGCCTGGCCAGCGGCAACCTCAAGGTCACCGCCTCCGCCCCCGGGTTCTACGGCAGTGCCACCAGCAACCAGCTGGTGGGCTACTACGAAGTGGGCGCCGGCTACCAGTTCACCCGCCACCTGGGCGCGGAGCTGCTCTACAAGGGCCTGAATTTCCGGGATGTGACCGCGGGTCCCTTCGCCTATTCCCTGTCGGGCGGGGTCCAGCTGGCTCTGACGCTGAGGTTCTAGGGATTGGGCCAGGAGGAGGGGCGCCGCAGAGCCCGCTACCGGACCACCGCGCTGATCATCGCCAGCGCGCTGTTCATGGAGCAGCTGGACTCGACGGTCCTGGCCACGGCCCTGCCTTCCATGGCCCGCACCTTCGGCGTCGCGCCCCTGCACATGAGCGCCGCGCTCACGTCGTACCTGCTGGGGCTGGCGGTGTTCATCCCGGCCAGCGGGTTCATCGCCGACCGCTTCGGGGCCCGCACCATCTTCCGGATCGCCATCGCCGTATTCACCGTGGGCTCCATCCTCTGCGGCCAGTCCGGCAGCCTGGGCTTCCTGGTGGCGGCCCGGTTCCTGCAGGGCGTGGGCGGCGCCATGATGGTGCCGGTGGGCCGGCTCGTGCTGCTGCGCACCGTGTCCCTCCAGGATCTGGTGGCGGCCATGTCCTGGTTCATGGTGCCGGCCCTGATCGGCCCGGTGCTGGGCCCCCCGCTGGGGGGCTTCTTCGTGACCTATTTCTCCTGGCGCTGGATCTTCTACATCAACGTGCCGATCGGGATCCTGGGCATCGTCCTGACCACCATCCACATCGACGACGTGCGCGAACCCGCGCCCGGGCCGTTCGACCTGCGCGGCTTCCTGCTCTCGGCCGGATCCCTGTCCTGCCTGATGTTCGGGCTGGAGATGGCCAGCCGCGGCGAGGCCATCTCCGCCCGGCTCCTGGTCCTGGCCCTGGCGGTGGGGCTGCTGCTGGGCCTGGGCTACTTCCTCCACGCCCGGCGGGCGGGGAACCCGATCCTGGATTTCCGCCTGATGCGGGTGCCCACCTTCAGCATCTCCGTACTTGGCGGTTCCCTGACCCGGATCACCGGCGGGGCGCTGCCCTTCCTCCTGCCGATGATGATGCAGCTGGGCTTCGGCCTGTCCGCGGCGCGCAGCGGGGCGATCACCTTCGTTTCCGCGGTCGGCTCGGTGCTCATGAAAGTCGCGGCGCCGCCCATCCTGCGCCGGTTCGGCTTCCGCAGGACCCTGGTCTGGAACGGGCTGCTGGCCTCCAGCGGCCTCGCCCTCTGCGCCGCCTTCCGTCCGGGCTGGCCGATCGCCGCCATCTACACCGTCCTCCTGATCGGCGGCTTCTTCCAATCGCTCCAGTTCACCGCCTACAACACCATCGCCTACGCCGATATCCCCCCGGACCGGATGAGCGCCGCCACCAGCTTCTATGCCACCTTCCAGCAGCTGATGCTGTCCACCGGGATCTGCGTCTCCTCCGGCGCCCTGGCGCTGTCCATCGGCCTGTCCCATCACAGCCGGCCCCAGCTGGGGGATTTCTCCGTGGCCTTCCTGACCGTGACGGTCCTGTCGGTGCTGGCCTCGCCGGTCTGCGCCCGGCTCGCGGGCGATGCCGGGGACGCGATGCGGTGAATGGTGACGATTAGGGTTTCCAATTGGCGCCGATATCAGGAAAAATGCAAGTCCAGGCCCCAATGAAATTCCTGATTGAACTGATCCTTGCGCTCGTCGCCTCGGTCGCCGTCCTGGCCCAGGGCAGCGGTCGTCTGCCCCTTCGGTCCTTCGGCCGTCGTGAAGGCCTGGTGAGCAGCGCCATCAACGCCATCTGCCAGGATGATCGCGGCCTGCTGTGGATCGGCACGGAAATCGGGCTGCAGCGCTACGACGGCCGGACCCTGCAGACGGTGCCCCTGCCCGGATCGGAGCCGCAGGTCCTCAGCCTGGCCTCGGAGCGGCATCGGCTTTGGGTGGGGACCCTGCGCGGCTTGACCCTGATCGAGGATGGGAACCAGCTGGCCCGGCCGACCGGATTTCCGGCTGATGGGCCGACCGTCACCCATCTGCAGGTGGCGCCGGACGGCCAGGTCTGGTTCCTGTGCGGCGGCCGGCCCTGGCGCGGCACCGCTGCGGCCGTGGCCGAGGCCGGGGCCTTCCCCGGCGCCCTGGCGGCTTCGGGGCTCTACGTGGACCCGGACGATGGCCGGGTCCTGCTCTGCGCCCAGGACCGGCTCTGGGGGTTCATGAACGGGGCCTGGCGGGTCCTGGACCGGCCGCGGCTGGCCGGAGGCGAGCTGCTCCAGGGCGCTGCACGGGACGGGGCCGGCCGGACCTGGCTGCGCAGCACCCGGGGGGCGTGGTCCCAGGCCGCCGGTGGGCCCTGGCGATTCCGGCCGCTGGCCCCGGCCGGCGGCTATCCGGTGGCCCTGGGCCTGGGCCGGAACGCCGACGGCACCATCTGGGTCTCGGCGGGCGCGACCTTGGCGCGGGCGCTCGGCGACCGCTGGGAACCCCTGGCCGATCCGGGCCTGGGTCCGGTCAGCGTGGCCGCCCTGGACCGGGAGGGCAGCCTCTGGATCGGCGCCGGCAACCTGTTCCAGGTGATGGGGCAGGGCCTCTGGCACTACTGGAACATGGCCGATGGCCTGCCCAGCCCCCTCACCTGGCAGGTGCTGGCGGACCGCCAGGGGCGGATGTGGGCCGCCTCCGACCAGGGGCTGGCCCTGGGCGCGGGGCAGGGCTGGCGGGTGGTGCTGGCCGGGAAATTCAGGCGCATGGCGATGACGGCCGACGGGACGATCTGGGCCGGCCGGTCCGATCTGTCCCTGCTCTATCGGATCCTTCCCGGCTCCCAGCGCCCGGAGCCGGTCCCCGGGCCGATCGATCCATCGGCAGGCCTGCGCATCGAGAGCCTGGCCGCCCAGGCCGGGGATCTCTGGATCCTGGCCGGGGATAGCCTCTGGCGGGGCCGGCAGGGACCCCTGGGCCTGGCCTGGGCCAGCCAGCCCCACCCGTTCCTGGGCCATCTGCGGATCCTGCTGGAGGATGGCCAGGGCGGGCTGTTCCTGGCGGGGGACCGGGGCCTGGCCGCCAAGGAGGGCGAGGCCTGGGTGCCGGTGCAGGGCCTGGATCCGGGCCGGCGGGTCCTGAGCCTGGCCTGCTCCCGGCAAGGCACCCTGGCCGTGGCCTACGATGGCGGCGGCGATGCGGGCGGAACCGGCGGGACCGGGCCCATGCCCATCTTCCGCCGGGAGGCGGGCCTCTGGCGGCTCCAGCGGGTCCTGGAGCCCCTGCCCGGGAACGCTTCGCGGCTCGTCTATGCCCTGGCGTTCGACCGGATGGACCGGTTGTGGGTGGGCACCAACCTCGGCCTGTTCCGGCTCCAGCCGGACCGGGGCGGGCCCATGCAGGCCTATGTGGAAGGCGAGGGCCTGATGGGCAGCGACGTCTCCCACCAGTCCCTCCTGTTCGACCGGGAGGGCCGGCTCTGGGTCTGCACCGCCAACGCCGTCTGCAGCTTCGAATCCGAGGCTGAGCGGCCGGTCCAGGCGCTGCCTGCGCCGGTCCTGCTCGCGGCCTCGGTCGGTGCCCGGACCCTGCCCGGGGCCGGCCCCTGGAACCTGGCGGCCGGGGACCACCTCAAGGTGGCCTTCGCCCTGCCCACCTTCCTGCATCCCGAATCCCTGGCCTATCATGCGCTGCTGGACGACGGCCGCCGGGTCTCGGTGCTGGACCTGGACCGGCCCTGGCTGGACCTGCCGGGGCTGGGCGCCGGTTCCTACCGGGTCACCCTGCTGGGCCAGCTGGCGGACCAGGGCCGGGGCCCCGGCACCGCCTTCATCGCGGTCGTGCATGCGCCGCTCTGGGCCCGGTCCTGGGCCTTCATCGCCTACGGGGTGATCGCCGGGATCCTCGGCGTGGGCCTGCAGCTGTCCCGCCAGGCCAGCCTGCGCCGGCGGGCGGAGGGCCTGGAGGCCCTGGTCGGGCAGCGCACCGAGGAGGTGATCCTGGCCTCCCAGGCCAAGAGCGATTTCCTGGCCCACATGAGCCACGAACTGCGCACGCCCCTGAACGCCATCCTTCTGTACAGCGAACTGATGCAGGAGGAGGCCCAGGAGGCCGGGCTGCCCGGGGGCCTGGCCGATGCGCAGAAGGTCCAGGCCGCGGGCCGGCACCTGCTCAGCCTGATCGACAACATCCTCGACCTGGCCAAGATCGAATCCGGGCGCATGTCCCTGGAACTCCAGGAGGTGGAACTCGGGCCCTTCCTGGCGGACCTGGAAGGCGCGCTGCGCCCGCTCCTGGAGCAGAAGGGCAACCGCTTCCGGGTCCACCTGGACCCCGACTTGCCGCGGCTGCGCACGGATCCGGTCCGGCTCCGGCAGATCCTCTCCAACCTGCTCTCCAACGCCGGCAAGTTCACCGCGAATGGCGAAGTTCACCTGACCGCCGCCCGGGTGGGCGGGGATCGGGTGTTCACGGTCCGCGACACCGGCATCGGCATGACCGAGGAGCAGGCCCGGACCGTCTTCGATTCCTTCGTCCAGGCCGACACCAGCATCACCCGCCGGTTCGGCGGCACCGGCCTGGGGCTGGCCCTGGTGCGCCACTTGGCGGGGATCCTGGGCGGATCGGTGCAGGTCGATTCGGCGCCGGGGAGGGGCTCGACCTTCACCGTGCGCTTCCCGCCGGAGCGGGACGAATCATGATCAATTGCGCATCACCTCCGCGGTCGCCCTCTGGGTCTTGAAGGCGCTTTCGTGCTCGCGCAGGTAGGCGGCCAGGGTGCGGGCCGGGTGGCCGGTGAGGCGCTCGACGGTATCCACCACCTGCGCGGTGTGGCCGTTGACCTTGAAGGCGTGGTAGAGGTTGAGCATGCCCTCGGCCATCCAGGGGGTGAGCCCCATGCCCAGCATGGCCTGGTGGGCCGCCCCGTCGGGAACGTCGACGAAGCTGATGCGCCGGCCCAGGAGGCCACTCAGCTGCTCGGCCACCTGGTCGTAGGTGAGGGCCTGGGGACCCGTGATTTCGTAGACGAGGTGTTCATGGTTCTTGCCGGAGAGCACGGTGCCGGCCACCGCGGCGATGTCCCGGACATCCACCCAGGGCATCCGCGCGTCCCCGGCCGGGGCGTAGAGGGTGCTCTCCTTGGCCACCGAAGGGCCGAAAAAGGCCGCCAGGTTCTGCATGAAGATGGTCGGCCGCAGGTGCGTCCAGGGAATCCCGGTCGCCTCGAGCAGGGCTTCGCATTTTCCGTGGTTGCGCAGCAGGCCGGAGGTGGCGGCGGGGTTGGCGCCGATCGCCGAGACCCGGACGATGTGCTGGATCCCCTTGATCCGGCAGGCCTCCAGGAACTTTCCCTCGAGCACCGGGGCTTCCGGCAGCGGGATGGTGAGGAGGAAGACCTGCTTGACGCCGGTCAGCGCGCCGGCGAAGGTCGCCGGCTGGCTGAAATCCCCGTGGACCGCCCGGATGCCCTTTCCCTCGCAGGCTTTCACCGCCTCCTTGGTGCGGACCATCACTTTGAATTCGCACCTCCGGGCCGTCAGGTCCTGGATGAGTTCGCTGCCGATTTTGCCGGTGGCGCCGGTAATGAGGATCATAGAACCTCCTTGTGGGTGGACTGCCTAGGTTGGATTCCCTGGGCGGCCGCCCGTGACCGAGGATGGCAAGGGGTTTTCAGGAGGAAACGTGCATACGGCCGAGCGCACCCACGGCTTCACCGAGTCGGTCATCCGCGGGATGACCCGGCTCGCCCATGAGCATGGGGCCATCAACCTGGCCCAGGGCTTCCCCAACTTCCCGGCCCCCGGCCTGCTCAAGGAGGCCGCCATCGCCGCCATCCGCGGCGACCTGAACCAGTACGCCATCACCTGGGGATCCCGGCGGCTGCGGGTGGCCCTGGCCGAGAAAATGAATACCTTCTACAGTCTGGAGGTCGATCCGGAGACCGAGGTCACCGTCACCTGCGGCGCCACCGAGGCCATGGCCGCGGTGCTGCTGGCGCTGGCGGATCCGGGCGACGAGGTGGTGATGTTCGACCCCTGGTACGAGAACTACGGCCCCGATGCGGTGCTCTGCGGGGCCCGGCCGGTGCGGGTGCCCCTGCCGATCGGCCAGCCCCTGGACCTGGACCGGCTGGCGCGGGCCTTCGGCCCCCGGACCCGGGCGATCATCCTGAACACGCCCAACAACCCCACCGGCAAGGTGTTCACCGGGGGCGAGCTGGCCGGGATCGCCGCCCTGTGCGCGCGCCACGGCGCCTACGCCATCACCGACGAGATCTACGAGCACATCGTCTACCAGGGCCGGCACCTCCCCATCGCCACCCTGCCCGGCATGGCCGCCCGCACCGTCACCATTTCCGGCGCCTCCAAGACCTATGCCATCACCGGCTGGCGGATCGGCACGATCATCGCGCCGGCCGCGCTCACCGCCGCCATCCGCAAGGTCCACGACTTCCTCACCGTCGGCGCCCCCGCCCCGCTCCAGGAGGCCGTGGCCCAAGCCATGGAGCAGCTGCCCATGGACTACTACACCGGGCTCGCCGATGGCTACCGGCAGCGCCGGGACCGGCTCTGCGCCGCGCTCACCCGGGCCGGCTTCGCCCTCACCCCGCCGGAAGGCGCCTACTACGTGCTGGCCGATTATTCCGCCCTGGCCCGGGAGGACGACGTGGCCTTCGCCACCCGCCTGGTCAAGGAGGCCGGCGTGGCCACCGTGCCCCTGTCCAGCTTCACCACCGACCCCCGGCCGGCGCCCATGGTGCGCTTCGCCTTCTGCAAGACCGACGACCTGCTGGACGAGGCTGGGGCGAGGCTGCTGGCTTTTTCGCTCCGCCGCTAATTGTTCTGCCCCTGGCTGGTCCTGCTCGCCCGTATGATCGCCTGGAATATGCCCTCCACGGATTCCGGGCTCAACCCGGCCGCCTCGGCCCAGGCGCGGCGGTCGCGGAGCAGGGCGGCCTCGCGGCCCGGGTCGAGCACGGGCGCGCCCAGTTCGGCCTTGGCGCGCCCGGCCCGGAGGCTCAGCTGGGTGCGGCGGGCGAGCAGCTCTACCAGTTCCTGGTCGAGCGCATCGATCTGGGCGCGGGCCTCCAGGAGCGAGCTGGCGCGGGGGCCCAGGTCGGGCAGGCTGACCGGCGCGGGCAGCTGCTCGCCATGGCCGGCCTCGGCCAGGCTGGCGTGGATGGCCTGGAGGGCTTCGATCAGCCCGGCCCGGGCGGCGAAGGCGTAGGGGTTCTCGTTCTGAATGGCCCGGAACAGGTGGCTGGCATCCTCCCGCACCGAATCGAGGGTGCGCTGGATGGCGTGGAAGGACGGCGGGGCGAACGGCAGATCGGCGCCGGCGCCCATCTCCAGGAGGCCCTTGGCCAGGAAGAAGGTGAGGGCGTGGGTGCTGGCCATGAGCCGATCGTGGTCCTCTGGGGTCTGCGCCAGCACCTCGCAGCCCAGGCCGCGGAACAGGGCGGTCACGCGCCGGGCGGCCGCCTCCTGGCCGGGGGCGGCGCAGACCACCGCCCGCAGGGGCCGTTCGGCCCGGGCCAGGCTCACCGGCCCGAACAGGGGATGGACGCCCACCTGCGGCCGGTTCCCCAGATGTTCGGCCATCCATTGGGCCGGCAGGACCTTGACGCTGGCGACATCGAATACGATCTGCTCCGGCGCGAGCAGGGGCGCCAGTTCCGCCAGGACCCCCGGCAGGGCCGGAATCGGCACGGCCAGGGCCAGGAATTCGGCGCCCGCAACCAGATCCCCGAGGGAATCGGCGCGCCGCTCCCGGGGCACGTCCGCCCTCGGATCCAGGGCCCGGTAGGCGAGGCCGCCATCTTCCAGCAGGCCGCCCAGGGCCTGGCCGAAATTGCCGTATCCGAGAATCCCGATGGCCATCGCCCCTCCGCCCGGTTCCGGCCCAGCCCTCCGCCAAGGAGAATTTCCGCGCCGGCTCATTCCTGCAACCTGATTCGCAACTTTACCGTAATCTCAACAACACCAAAAGGAAGGGATGGGAGATGCGACTCTTGGCGAGCTTGTACCGGTTCATGGAACGCAACCTGTTCAACTCCCTCCTCAAAAAGATCCTGGGTTGCATCATCCCCCTCCTGGCCCTCCTGCTGGTGTCGAGCTACTGCCAGTGGCAGCTGGTCCGCGGCCTCCAGGGCGCCGCCCCGGCCGCGCAGGGGCTGGGCCGGGCCGCCACCCTGGTCTGGCTCCTGCCGGTGCTGGGACTGGCCATCGGCGCGGTGGCCAGCCTCACCTTCTACCTGTCGGTGGCCGTGCCCCTGCGCACGCTCAGCCGGACCCTGGCCGCGGGCGACTTCTCCCGGGACATCGCGCTCGACACCCACGACGAGATCCGGCGCATGGCCGATGGCTTCAACCTGTTCGCCGGGCAGATCCGGGACACCCTCGACGCCTCCAAGCACCTGGGCCTGACCATCGCCGTGGGCGCCACCCGCACCGCACGGCTGTCCGGGGACTCGGCGGCCGATGCCGTCCGCCAGGGCGAGTGGTCCGAGCGGATCACCCGGACCAGCCGGGAGGTGGCCGGGGCCATCGGCGAGGTGGCCAAGGTCGCCACCAGCATCACCGCCTCCACGCGGGAGAATCTCGAATCGGCCCGGGGCGCGAGGGCCGAGCTGCTGGAGGCGGACGAGGGAATGGCCGCCACCAACCGCCAGCTGGGTGAATTCACCGCGCGGGTCCAGCGCCTGAACCAGAAGTCCGAGCGGATCAGCGACGTGGTCCGGCTCATCACGGATGTCTCGGAGCGGACCAAGCTGCTGGCCCTCAACGCGGCCATCGAAGCGGCCCATGCCGGCCAGGCTGGGCGGGGCTTCGCGGTGGTGGCCGACGAAGTGCGCAAGCTCAGCGAGCGGGTCGGCGAGGCGGTCGAGGAGATCGCCGAGAACCTGGGGGGCATGCTCGAGGACATGCAGCAGACCTCCCTGGGCATCGAGGCGATCACCCGGAGTTCCCAGGACACCTCGGCCATCCTGGACCGGTCCACCCAGCATTTCACCCGGCTGGTGCGCGATTTCGAGGCCAACGCCACCCAGCTGGACGAGGCGATGGTGGCCGTGGGCAGCATCTCCGGCACCAGCGAGGAGATCCACCGGCAGGCCGGGGACATCCTGAAGCTCAGCCAGGAGGCGGGCGCCCGCCTGGGCGAGGCCACGGGCCACACCCAGGACATGAACCTGGCCACCGAGAAACTGCTGGAAGTGGTCTCGCGCTTCCGCACCGGCCGGGGCGCCCTGGAGGCGGTGATCCAGACCGCCTTCCAGTGCCGGGACCGCTACCAGGCGAAGATCCAGGCCCTGGCCGACGCGGGCGTGCCGGTCTTCGACCGGGACTACCGGCCGGTGGAAGGCACCAACCCGCAGAAATACCTCACCGCCTATGCCGACCGCTTCCACAAGGAACTCCAGCCCCTGTTCGACCAGGCCCGGGAGGAGCTGGGCGCGGCCTACGCGGTGGCCCTGGACCTCAACGGCTACCTGGCCACCCACCACAAGGGCGCCTGCCAGCCCATGACCGGCGACCTGGCCCGGGACCTGCCCAACAGCCGCCACCAGCGCCTCTACTTCAACAACCCGACCGAGCAGCGGCGGGCCCGGAACACCGAGACCTTCCTGTTCCAGACCTACCTGCGCGACACCGGGGAGCTGCTCAACGACCTGTCCATGCCGATCCACGTCCAGGGGCGGCACTGGGGGGCGATGGTGGTCGGCCTCAAGCCGGAGCGGTTCCTGCAGGACTAGATTGGCCGGGGTTCCACCCGAGCCGCCGGTCTCCGGTGCCCCGTTCCGCCTGCGTGCGGCCTCAGGCGAGGCCCTGCCCGATGAACCGGATCGCTGCGGCCGTTCGCAACATTTCCCGGGCGGGTGGCCCAAAAACCGGCGGCGCGGGATTATATTCCTTGCTGCCCAACACCGGGCCCGGAGGCCATCGGCTCCGTGATCGCAGCCATAGCCAGCGTTCGCAGTCAATTATGAACAATTAAGGCCCTTTGGCGAGGGTCGCAGGTTGCGGCGGATCGGCATACCATGGGGTCATCTTCGAAATTGGAATTCCCGAATGCCTGAGCGCAACCGCTTCCGCCCGATTTGGCCGGACCTGCTCCCCGCCTTGCTGCTGCCCTTGGCGGCCCTGGTCCTGCAATGGCTGCTCTGGCCCTGGCTGAATCCGTACGTCTGGTTCCTGTTCTACCCGGCGGTATTTTTCGGCGCACGGCTGGCCGGGCTGCTGGGCGGCTTCGCCTGCACGGCGCTGAGCGTGGCCCTGGTCTGGTTCTTCTTCATCCCGCCGGCCCTCGGCTGGACCGGCAAGCTGGCCTCCGGCTCCCATTCGGCCTGGCTGTTCCTGGTGATGGGCCTGCTCTTCAGCCTGGTCCACGAGAGCCTGCGCCGCAGGCTGGGGGCCAGCGAGTCCCGGCTGCAGACCCTCATCGATCATGCCCCGGCGGCCATGGCCATGTTCGACCGGGAGATGCGCTACCTCGCGGCCAGCCGGCGCTGGCTGGAGGACTACCAGCTGGGTGATGCCGATCTGATGGGCCGGTCCCATTACGAGATCTTTCCCGAGATCCCGGCCACCTGGAGGGAGGTCCACGCCCGCGGCATGCGGGGCGAGGTGGTGGTCGCCGAGGAGGACCGGTTCGAGCGCCGGGACGGGTCGGTGCAGTACCTGCGCTGGGAGGTGCGGCCCTGGCGGGACAACCGCGGGGACGTGGGCGGAATCGCCATCTTCACCGAGGATGTCACCGCGCGGCTCGAGGCCCTGGAAGGCCTGCGCGAGAGCGAGGCCCGATACCGGAGCCTGTTCCTGGAAAACCATGCGGTGATGCTGATCCTCGACCCCGCGACCGGGGCGATCGAGGACGCCAACCCGGCCGCGGCCCGGTTCTATGGATGGAGCCTGGCGGAACTGCGGTCCATGCGGATCCAGCAGATCAACACCCTGCCTCCGGAACAGATCGCCCGGAACCTCAACCGGACCCATGAGCTCGGGGCCCAGCAGTTCCTGTTCGAGCACCGCCTCTCGGACGGTTCCATCCGGGATGTGGAGGTGTTCAGCGGCCGGATCATGCTCGACGACCGGGAGCGGCTCTACACGATCATCCACGACGTCACCGACCGGCGCCGGGCCGAGGAGGAGGTCCGCAGCCTCAACGCCCGCCTGGAGCAGCGGGTCGCCGAGCGCACCGCGGAACTGCTGGCCGCCAATGAGGAGCTGGAGAGTTTCAGCTATGCCGTGTCCCACGACCTGCGGGCGCCGCTGCGGGCCATGGGCGGCTTCAGCCGGGCCCTGGAGGAGGACCTGGGCCCGCGCCTCAACGGCGACGAGCGGGACAGCCTGGACCAGATCATCCTGGCCAGCCACCGCATGGCCGGCCTGATCGACGGGATCCTGCAACTGAGCCGGATCGCCCGCGGGGAGCTGGATCGGGAATGGGTGGACCTGACCGCCCTGGCCGGCCGGATCCGCCGGGAGCTCGAGGCCGCCGAGCCGGAGCGGGAGGTGGCCTGGGATCTGGGCGAGGGGCTCCGGGCCTGGGGCGATGCCCGGCTCCTGGAGGCCGCGCTCGGCAACCTCCTGGGCAACGCCTGGAAGTTCAGCGCCGGAGCCCGCCCGGCCCGGATCGCCCTGCGCGGCGGCCCGCACCGCTTCGAGGTCGAGGACAATGGCGCCGGCTTTGATCCGGCCTACGCCGTCAAGCTGTTCCAGCCCTTCCAGCGGCTGCACCGGCAGGACGAGTTCCCGGGCATGGGCATCGGCCTGGCCACGGTCCTGCGCATCGTCCGCCGCCACGGCGGCTCCCTGGAAGCCGATGCCGAGCCCGGACGCGGCGCCCGGTTCACCTTCACCCTCCCTGGCCCAGATCTTCCGGAGCGCGCCCATGAAGCCTAGACCCATCCTGCTCGTGGAGGACAATCCCCAGGACGAGAAGCTGACCCTGCGGGCCCTGGCCAAGGTGAACCTGGCCAACCGGGTGCAGGTGGCCCGGGACGGGCAGCAGGCCCTCGACTTCCTCCTGGACCCGGCCCAGGAGCTGCCCGCCGCGGTCCTTCTGGACCTGGGCCTGCCCCGCATGAGCGGCCTGGATGTGCTCGCCGCGATCCGCGCCGATCCCCGGACCCGGGTGGTGCCGGTGGCCATCCTCACCTCCTCCGACGAGGAGCGGGACCGGCTGGCCAGCTACGCCAGCGGGGCCAACAGCTTCATCCGGAAGCCGGTGGATTTCACCGAATTCGTGGAGGCCGTGGCCAAGGTCGGGGCCTACTGGGCGTTACTCAACGAGCCCGCCGAGGGGCCCACGTCATGAGCGGCCCCCTCCGGATCCTGGTCATGGAGGACGATCCGGCCGACTACCGGCTGGCCCTTCGCCACCTGCGCCCGGTGTTCCCGGAGCTGGAAACCCGTCAGGTGGACAACCTGCCTGCGCTGGAGGCGGCGCTGGCCGAGGGCGGCTGGGCGGCGGTCCTCTCCGACTACTCGATGCCCGGGCTCCGTTTCCGGGACGTGGTGGCCCGGGTCCAGGCGCTGGCGCCGGAGGTTCCCCTGCTGCTCTTCTCCGGCAGCATCGGCGAGGAGGAGGCGGTCGCCCTGCTCAAGCTTGGGGTCCGCGACTTCGTCCTCAAGGATCGTCCGGGCCGGCTCCCCGCCGCGCTCCAGAATGTCCTCAAGGAAGCCGTCACGGCCCGGGCCCAGCGCGAGACCGTGTCCGCCCTGGCCGCCTCCGAGGCCCGCTACCAGGCCACCTTCGACCAGGCCGCGGTGGGCATCTCCCAGGTCGCCCTGGACGGCCGGATCCTCACCGCCAATCCGCGGCTCTGCCAGATCCTGGGCTACACCCGGGAGGAGTTCCTGGGCCTGACCGGCAAGGACATGAGCTCGCCGGAGGATTCGGCCCGGACCTGGGGGATGATCCAACGGCTGTGCGCCGGCGAATGCTCGACGTTCACGGAGGAGAAGCTCAATTTCCGCAAGGACGGCAGCCAGGTCTGGATCTCCCTTTCCGTCTCGCTGGTCCGGGATGCCCAGGGCCGGCCAGACTACATCATCTCGGTGGTGGAGGACATCCAGGCCCGCAAGGACGCCGAGCTGGCCCGGGAGCGGGCCGACACCGCCATGCGCGCCGCCCAGGACAAGGAACGGGAGATGCAGCGGGAGCTGAATCATCTCCAGCGCCTGGAGAGCATCGGCCGGCTGGCCGGGGGTGTGGCCCACGACATGAACAACGTGCTGGCCGCCATCATGGCCGTCTCCGGCGCCCTGGAGGCCAGGGCCGCCGGGGATTCCCGGCTGGCGGCCGAGGTCGGGATCATCCTGGCCGCGGCGGCCCGGGGGCGCAAACTGGTCCAGGGCCTCACCGCATTCGCCCGCAAGGAGGTCCAGGCGGCCACGCCCGTGGACCTCAACCAGCTGGTCCGCCAGGAAGCGGAACTGCTGGCCCACACCACCCTGGCGCGGGTGGCCATCCGCCTTGACCTACGGGAAGGGCTGCCCACCATCGAAGGCGAAGCCAGCGCCCTGGCCAACGCCCTGATGAACCTCTGCGTGAACGCCTGTGACGCCATGCCCGCGGGAGGCACCCTGACCTTGTCGACCCGCCTCCTGCCCGCCGGGCAGGTGGAACTCGCGGTGCAGGACACCGGCGAAGGCATGCCCCCGGAGGTGGCGGCCCGGGCCCTGGAGCCGTTCTTCACCACCAAGGCGGCCGGCAAGGGCACCGGTCTGGGCCTGGCCATCGTCTACGGCACCGTCAAGGCCCACGGCGGCACCGTGGAGATCCACAGCACGCCCGGCCAGGGCACCCGGGTCTGCCTGGGCTTCCCGTGCCTGGAGACCGTGGCGCCGGACCGGCCAGGTTCCGATACGGGCGCAAAACCATACACCCGCCCGCTGCGGATCCTGCTGGTGGACGACGACGAGCTGATTCGCCAGACCCTGCCGACCCTGCTGGAGGCCCTGGGCCACCAGGTCCGGGTGGCTTCCGCCGGACCGGCCGCCCTGGCCCGGCTTCAGGCCGGCCCGGTCGACGATCTGGTGATCCTGGACCTGAACATGCCGGAGTGGTCCGGGGTCGAGACCCTGGAGCGGCTCCGCGCCCGGTTCCCGGACCTGCCGGTGCTGGTGGCCTCCGGCTACTGGGAACCCGGCGTGGCCGCCCGGGTCGGCAGCTTCCCCCATGTGGGGTGCCTGGAGAAGCCGTTCCTCCTGGAGGAGATCCGGGAGGCCCTCGCGGCCATCCTCTAGCGGCTCCTCTCCTGCAGCTGCAGGTAGACCACGATCCGTTTCCGGATGAACGTCATCATGGCCTGGAGCGCGCCTTCGGCATCGCCGGCCTCGAAGGCGTCCAGGAAATCCTCCCGGTTCGGCCGGATCTCCCGCATGGAGGCCATCACCGCCTTGCCGTCGGCGACGAAGTAGCGGCCCAGGCGCCAGATGAGCTGTTCCATGAGGCCCATGAGCCTGGGCATGCCGCAGGGTTCGAGCAGGATCCGCCAGAACTCCAGGTGCGTGTCCGGGGCGATCCGGGGCTGGTCGAGTTCGGGCATCAGGGCCCGGGCCCGGGCCAGGGACGCGGGCGTGGCCTTGGCCGCCGCCAGGGGCAGGAGCACGTGCAGCAGCCCCTCGAACTCCAGGCACCACTCCTGCATCTCATGCTCGGTGACCGGAGTGACGGTGACGCCCCGGTTGGCGGTGACCTGGAGCAGCCCCTCCGCCTCCAGGATGCGCACCGCCTCCCGGAAGGGGATGTGGCTCACGCCCAGGTTGGCGGCCCAGGCCTCCTGGTTGATGTGCTCCCCGGGGTGGAGCTGGCCCTTCCAGATCAATGTCCGGAGATTCAGGGCGATGCCCGGGACGATGGTCTTGGATTCCTTGGGACGGGCCGCCAATGGATCCTCCATGAAGAATGCAGGTAAACCGGTGGGGGGATCGAACCTGGATAGGCCGAAATGCAGATGAGAAATCCTTGAAAGAATACGATAAGTCGGAGGTATCGGCGCTTCTGCATATTATAATATTTATTATAATATCATATTATTCATGCCCCCTCCAAGGACCCATCAGGTGCGCAGATAGGATGCGCCGTTGACGTCCAGGATGCACCCGGTCATGGCCGCCGGTGCGTCCAGGGCGCAGAACACCGCCGCCGCGGCGACCTCCGCGGCGCGGGCGACCCGGCCCAGGGGATGCTGGGCCAGGATGCCGGCGCCCTGCGGGCCGGCCAGGTGCGCGGCGGCCATGTCGGTCTCGACCCAGCCGGGCGCCACCACGAAGAAGTACACCCCCTCCGCCGCCAGGGCCCAGGCCAGCGACTGGCTCAGGGCGTTCAGGCCGGCCTTGCTGGCGGCGTAGGCCGGGGCGTCGGGCTCCCCCCGGAAGGCGCCGCGGCTCGAGATGTTCACCACCCGGCCGCCCCCGGCCCGCATGGCGTTCCCGGCGAGGTGGCAAAGACAGGCGGGGCCCAGCAGGTTGGCGTCCAGGGTGCGGCGCCAGGCCCGCTGCCACCCGGCCGGGTCCACGGTGGCGACCGGGTGGGCCTCGTAGATTCCGGCGTTGTTCACCAGCACCCCGATCGGCCCGAGGGCCGCGGTCACCGCGTCCCACAAGCGCGCCGGGGCCTCGGGGTCGGCCAGGTCGGCCGGGAACGCCCGGTGTCCGCCGCCCGCCAAGCCGGCCACCACCGCCTCGGCCGCGGTCCGGTCGGCCCGGTAGTGCACCGCCACCCGGCAGCCGCGCAGGGCGAGCTGCTCGGCGATGGCCCGGCCGATGCCGCGGGAGGCGCCGGTGACGAGCACGGCGGGGTGGGAGGCGGGGGCGGCTGGGCACATGCCCCTACTTTACCCAGCCCGCGGTTGCGAGCAGGAGGCGGGGTGCCTACAATCACTCAACCCCATGCTGAAAAAGCTCCCGAACGCCATTACGATCACCCGCATCGCGCTGATCCCCGTCCTGGTCCTCCTGATGGTCCGGCACCGGGTGGTGCCGTTCACGGCCATCCTGATCGGCTCCCTGCTGGGCGACATCCTGGATGGGCTGCTGGCGCGGGCCCTGGGGGCCTGCTCGGACCTCGGGGCCATGCTCGATTCCCTCGCCGACACCCTGCTGCTGTTCGTGGCCGCCGCCGGGGCCTGGACCTTCCACCGGGCGGAGATGAGCCAGCACCTCGCCGCCTTCGCCCTGGTACCTTCGGCCTGGGGCCTGGAGAACCTGGCGGCCCTGCTGCGCTACGGGAAGCTCTCCAGCTTCCACACCTACCTGTCCCGTGCGGCGGCCTACGCCATGGGCATCTTCATCGGCGTCCTGTTCTGCTTCGGCTTCCACCTCTGGCTGATGCGCCTGGCCCTGGGCGTGTTCCTGGTGGCCACCGGGGAGGAGTTCATCCTGTTGGGGCTCCTGCCCACCTGGACCGCCGATGTGCGCGGCACCTGGTGGGTGCTGCGCAAGCGCGCCGCGCCGGCCGGGCCGTGAACGGCTGGGTGGCCATCGTCAATCCGGCGGCGGGCCGGCCTGGCGATGCCCGCGCCTGCGCCGACCTCCTGCTGCGGGAAGGCCTGGCCGACCGGGCGGAAATCACCCAGGCGCCCGGGCACGCCACCCGCCTCGCCCGCGCCGCCGCCCAGGCCGAGGGGATCATCGCCGTGGGCGGGGACGGCACCGTGCAGGAAGTCCTCGCCGGCCTGGACCGCGATCGCCAGATCCTGGCGGTGATGCCGGTCGGGCACGGCAACTGCCTGGCCCGGGACCTGGGCCTGGGGACGCTGGTGCAGGCCCTGGCGGCCCTCCGGGGCCGCCGGCCCCGGACCATCGACTTGATCGGGCTGCGCTTCCAGGTGGCGGAGGGCGGCTGGACCGAGCTGCTCGCGGCCAGCACCCTGGCCGTGGGTTATGTCGCCCAGGTGGTCGACCTGGGCCGCAACGGACTGCCCTGGCTCGGTCGCGCCGCCTACGCGACCGCCAGCGCCGTCACCGTGCCGCGGCGGCTGGGCATGGACCTGGCGGTGGATGGGCGGGGCCCGGTCCGCCACGCCCGCACCGGCCTGGTGGTGAACAACACCGCGCACCTCGCCAACTACCGCGCCTTTCCCGCCGCCCGGCTCGACGACGGCCGCCTCGACGTGATGGAGACCGGCGCCGGATGGGCCCGCCAGCAGGTGCACAACACCGCCATCCTGGCCGGCTCCGGGCGGTTCGGCCCGGCCCGGCTCTACCAGGCCGAGCAGGTGGGGCTGCGGCTGGACCGGCCGGCCACCCTGATGGTGGATGGCGAGCTCTGGCCCGGGGTGGTGGCCTTCGCCGCCGCTTGCCTGGGGCGGGCCTGCCGCTGCCTGGTCCTGCCCGCATGATCCGGGCCGCGCTGGCCTTCACGCTGCCCTGGTTCGCCATCGGGGCGGTGCTGATGGCCCTGGGCGCGCGCGGCCGGGCGCCCGAGGTGGTCCGGGCGCGCGGGGTCAAGCTGGTGTTCTTCTTCCTGATCGTCCATGGCGTGGTGGCGGCCGCCGCGGCGGGCCGAACCGCGCTCGCCGGGTTGGCCCTGGCCATCGCCCTGGTGGGAGGCTTCGAGCTGGCCCGGGCCCTTCGGCGCCTGGCGCCGGCCGAACGCTGGCCGGTCCTGCCGGCCCTCGCGCTGGTCGTTGCGTTCCTGGCCGGATCCGCCCGTCTGGCGCCGGCCCGCACCCTCTACCTGTTCCTCACCGTGGCCGCCTTCGACGGCTTCAGCCAGGTGGTCGGCCAGCTGCTGGGGCGGACCCCCCTGGCGCCCGCCCTCAGTCCGGCCAAGACGGTGGAAGGATTGGCCGGCGGCCTGGCGGGGAGCGTCCTCGCCGCCTTGGCCCTGCGCGGCCTGCCGGGTCTGCCGGCCGGGCTTGCCGCCGGGGCCGGATTCGGCATCGGGCTGGCCGCCCTGGCGGGCGACCTGGCCGGATCGTGGACCAAGCGCCGGGCCGGGATCAAGGATTTCTCAGGCCTGCTCCCCGGGCAGGGGGGCGTCCTGGACCGGTTCAACAGCTTCATCGCCGCGGTCGCGCTGGCCGGACCGTTTTTTTGAAGGCCGGAGGGTCCAGCCGAGCCCGAACAGAAGGAAGCCCACCAGCAGGCCGTGCCAGGTTCCCAGCCGGCCGCGGCTGATCAGGCCGCCCGCCGCCAACGGCGCCACCACCTGCAGAACGCTCTGGATCGACTGGGACAGGCCCATGGCCGCGCCCTGGCGGCCCGGGCCGGCTTCCCGGGAGAGCCGGGCGGCCAGCAGCGGCCGGAGCAGGGCCAGTCCGGATCCGCACAGGCCCGCCGCCGCCAGGATCCCGGGCCAGTCCCGGGGCAGGCCCAGAATGGCCGCTCCGGCGGCGCCCAAGGCGAAGGCCAGGGCGGTCGCCGCCGGTTCCCCCAGGCGCCGGACCAGCCGGTTCGCCAACAGCAGCTGGGTGGCCAGGGCCGAGACGCCCACGAAGGCATAGACCAGGCTCAACTCGCGGGCGCCGAAACCATGCCCGCCGGGCCAATAGGTCCGTTCCGCGAACAGCGGGAAGCCGCTGGTGAACAGCTGGTAGGCCGCGAACAGGCAGGCCAGGGCCAGGAGGATGGCGGGCCGAGCCAGGCTCCGGCCCTTTGGCCTCGACGCCGGCCCCCGGCCGGGCCCCGGCCGCCGGGCCCCGGGCCGTGGCACCAGGATCCACGCGGCCAGGACGCTCAAGGCCGAACAGGCCGCGCCCGCCAGCACCGCCGCGCGGGGGCCGGCGCCCAGGGCGGCCACCGCCACCAGCGGCCCGGCCAGGAAGCCCGCGCCCACCGCCATGGCCAGGGCGTTGAAGGCCCGGGCCCGGTCCGGCTCCAGGGTGGATTCCGCCAGCCAGGCCTGGGCCACCGGCAGGTTGCCGGCGGTGATCCCGTCCAGGAGCCGGGAGCCTAGCACCGCCGCAAACGACCCGGCCGCCGCCAGCCAGAGGAAGCTCAGGCAGGACCCCGCCAGGCAGGCCACCAGGACGACGCGGTGCCCGAACCGGTCCGCGGCCCGGCCCAGCAGTGGGGCCGAAACGGCCTGGCACGCGGCGTAGAGGCTGATCAGCAGGCCGACCCCGGCCGGCCCGGCCCCCAGCCGCTCGGCGTAATAGGGCAGCACCGGCACGATGGCGGCCCAGCCCAGGCTGTCCGCGAACACCACCCAGACCGCGCCGGCCCGGGCCCGCCTGGAATCGGCGGGGCGGGCGGCTGGGACGGGCGCGGGTTCCACGGGCGGGCTCGGTTCGGGAGGGATGGGCGCCAATGTACCATGCCCGGCGCGGCGGGACCGCCGGGAATCGACCCAAGAATATTGATTCAAAGTCTCAATTTCATGTATCGGCTTCGCTCGCTTGCTTCCATACTTCATGCCGTCGTCCAACCCTGTCCCGGAAGGCGCCCATGTCCCTCCAGCCCGGCATCCACCTCGGGAGTTATGAGGTTCTCGCCCAGATCGGCTCGGGCGGGATGGGCGAGGTCTACCGGGCCCGGGACGCCAAGCTGGACCGGCTGGTGGCGATCAAGATCCTGCCTCCGGCCCTGGCCGGGAACCCGGATTTCCTCGCCCGGTTCCAGCGCGAGGCCAAGGCCGTGGCCGCCCTGAACCACCCCAACCTGGTGGGCATCTACGACTTCAACCAGGATGGCGGGCACGTCTACGCCGTGATGGAGCTGCTGGAGGGCGAAACCCTCGCGGACCTCCTGGCCCGGGGCCCGCTGACCCCGCGCCGGACCATCGCCCTGGCCGCGCAGATCGCCCAGGGCCTGGCGGCGGCCCACGACAAGGGGATCGTCCACCGGGACCTCAAGCCCAGCAACCTCTGGATCACCCGCGAGGGCCGGATCAAGATCCTCGACTTCGGCCTGGCCAAGCAGCAGGGCCCCGCGCCGCCCGCGGACCCCGCCAACCCCGCCACCGAGGCGCTGGGGCCGCTCACCGAGCTGGGCATGGTGCTGGGCACCGCCGGCTACATGAGCCCGGAGCAGGTCCGGGGCGAGCCCGCCGACCCCCGCTCCGACATCTTCTCCTTCGGGGTGGTGCTCTACGAGATGCTCACCGGCCAGCGGGCCTTCAAGGGCGAGACGCCGATCCAGACCATGAACGCCATCCTCGAGCACGACCCCGAGGAGCTGCGCGTGGCCAAGGGCCACCTGCCGCCGGCTCTGGAGCGGCTGGTGCTGCACTGCCTGGAGAAGCACCCCGGCAGCCGGTTCCAGTCGATGCGCGACCTGGCCTACGACCTGGGCAACCTGTCCAGCCTGACCGAGGCCTCGGGCGGGTTCCTGACCCCGTTCGCGGCGCGCAACCGCAGCGTGTCCCGGCGGTGGGCGGCGGTGGGGTTGCTCCTGGCGGGCGTCGCGGTTTGGGGCGGCTGGGCCGCGCACCGGCCCAGGGCCGGGCACGTGGTCTACACGCCGCTCACCTTCACCGCCGCGCCGGTGTGGAACGCCCGGTTCAGCCGCGACGGTTCCTCGGTGGTGTTCACCCGCGGCAGCCTGGTGGCCAAGGACAACAGCATCTACTCCATCGCCATCGACAATCCGCTGCCCCACGCCGTGCTCGGCCCGGATGGCGCCATGGCGGCCCTGAGCCGGAACAATGAACTGGCGAGCCTCACCGGGCTGGACAACGCCCAGGGGCGGTCCGAGAGCTTCGTGGGCACCCTCGGGCGCGGCCCCCTGGGCGCCAAGCCCCGGGCGATCTCGCCGAAGGTGGTGTCCGCCGACTGGGCGCCGGACGGCTCCGGGCTCGCGGTCGTGCGGGACCTCGGCACCGCCGGCATGCAGGTGGAGTATCCCGAGGGCAAGGTGCTGGCCCGGATGGAGGGGGGCTGGTTCAGCCATCTGCGCTTCAGCCCGGACGGCGCGCGGCTGGGCGTGTGCGCCCACCCGGTGTTCGGCGACGACATGGGCTCGGTGATGGTGCTCGACGCCCGCACCGGCGACAGGAAGGAGCTCAGCGGCCCCTGGGAGGCCGTGCGCGGCCTGGTCTGGACCCGCGACGGCCGGGAGATCTGGTTCACCGCCGGCAACACGCCCAACCGCGAGCTCATGGCCGTGGGCCTGGACCGTCGGGCCCGGAACCTGGCCTCCGCGCCCACCGACCTGAATCTCGAGGACCTCGCCGACGACGGCCGGGCCCTGGTCATCAGCGGCGACACCATGCTCCGGGTGTTCAGCTACGAACTGGGCGCGCGCGAACCGGTCGACCTCACCCTGCGCAACTACTCCATCATCCGGGGCCAGAGCCCCGACGGCCGGCTGGTGGTGGTCGACGACGAGACCTCCGCCGGGAGCCCGCCGTATCCCCTGTTCCTCTGCACCGGCGACGCCATGCCCATGCCCCTGGGCCTGGGGCTGGGCGCCCTCCCGACCGCCGACGGCAGGAAGTTGTTCATCGTCCGCGGCCAGCCCAAGGCCCCCAAGGGCTTCATGATGACCCTGGAGAACGGAATGGAGGAGCCCTGCCCCATGGATGGGCTCACCTTCCAGAACCAGCCGATGGCCATGACCGCCCAGGGCGACGTCCTGCTCCTGCAGACCCCCGGGACCGGCCCGGGGCGGATCTGGCGGATCGCCCCGGGCCAGGCGCCGGCCCCGGTGGGCCCGCCGCTGCCCCCGGAGGTGCTCGGCTTCCTGGTGTCCGACCCCGCCGGCCACAGAGCCCTGCTCGCCCTGCCCAAGAACACCTTCGCCTGGATCGACCTGGGCGATCCCAAGGACGTCCCGCACCCCGTCCCGGGGCTGGGCAAGGACGACATCCTGGTGGGCGCCGCCCCGGACGGCGTCTCGCTCTACGTGACCCGGGACGGCGCGCTGCCCGCCACCGTGGTCCGCTTCAACTACCTCACCGGCCGGCGCGAGCCGTTCCGCCGGGTGGAGGTCCCCGGGGTGTTCGCCCGCACCGGGCAAGGCTCCCTCAGCGCCGACGGCAAGCGCTGGGTGGGCCTGAACCGCCACCTCACGGCCCAGCTGTTCCTGGTGGAAGGCCTGAAGTGAATATTTAGTATTCAATATTGAAAATAAAGATACTGAGTCTTAATATCCCCCATCCGGTCGGAATCAACCGACCCACTGAGGGAGCGACGCCATGCGGGCCGAATGGGCAATACTCTGTGCGTGCGTGATGACCGGCGGCGTCCAGGCCGCCCCCCCGAAACCGGCCGGCGGCCTTATCAAACGGGGCGAATACCTGGTGGGGATCATGGGCTGCAACGACTGCCACACCCCCCTGAAAATGGGGCCCAAGGGCCCCGAGCCCGACAAGTCCCTGCTCCTTTCCGGCCATCCGTCCGGGATGAAAATGACCTCGGCGCCGGACCTGGGCCAGGGGCCCTGGATGTGGTCCGGGGCCGCCACCATGACCGCCTTCGCCGGCCCATGGGGGGTGAGCTTCTCCGCCAACCTGACTCCGGACAAGGACACGGGCGCCGGCGCCTGGCCTGAGAAGACCTTCATCACCGCCCTGCGGACCGGCAAGCACTTCGGCAAGGGGCGCCCCATCCTCCCGCCCATGCCCTGGCCGGGCGTGGGCGGCGCCACGGACGCCGACCTGAAGGCCATCCACGCCTACTTGCGGTCCATCCCGCCCATCCACAACCAGGTGCCTGAACCGCAGCCACCCTCCAATCACTGACCCCTCCGTGCGCCCGGCGTGGATCCCGCTCCTCGTCCTCCTGGGCCTCCCGGCCCGGGGCGGCGCGCCGCGCCTGCTGACCGAGACCGGGCTGTATGTCCGGAACGGCGGGCTCCAGGTGGCCCCGGCCAACCTGACCTTCGCGCCGCAGTACCCGCTCTGGTCCGATGGCGCGGCCAAGAGGCGGTGGATCTTCCTTCCGCCGGGGCGGACCATCGATGTGCGCGATCCGGACGCCTGGGTGTTCCCGGTGGGCACCCGGCTCTGGAAGGAGTTCTCGTTCAACGGCGAGAAGGTGGAGACCCGGATGCTCTGGCGGGCCACCGCGGCCACGTGGGTCTTCGCCACCTACGCCTGGCGCAAGGACGGCTCGGACGCGGTCCTGGTCCCGCCCGAAGGCCAGCCCCTGGCCGCCGAGATCGTCCCCGGGCGATTCCACGACATCCCCAGCCTCCAGGACTGCGCCTCCTGCCACGACAACCCCAGGGGCCCCGTGCTCGGCTTCACCGCCCTGCAGCTCTCCGACGACCGGGACCCCGGCGCGCTCCACACCGAACCCCTGCGCCCGGGCATGGCCACCCTGGGCACCCTGGTCGCCCGGGGCCTCCTGCATCCGGCCCGGCCCGACCTCCTTAGCGACCCGCCCCGGATCCGCACCACCAGCCCGCGCACCCGCGCCGTCCTGGGCTATCTGAGCGCGAACTGCGGCTCCTGCCACCAGGACGGCGGCGCCATCCCCGGCGTGCGCCTGGAGCTCCGCCACCCCTGCCGGTACCTGGGCCGGCCGCCGGGGCTGCGCAGCACCGTGGGCCAGCCCACCCGGGCCGCCCTCCTCGGTCCCGGCACCTGCGCCGTGACCCCCGGCGCACCCGGATCCAGCCTCCTGCTGCACCGCATGGCCACCCGCGACCCCATCGCCCGGATGCCGCCCCTGGGCTCGGTCCTGGTGGACCACGAGGCGGTGGCCCTGATCCGCGCCTGGATCGCGGAGATGCCGCCGGTGCGGACAAGCGCCGATTGAAGAGCCTGAACGCGGGCGTCAGCTTCCGGTGAAAAGGAAATCGAGGGCCTCCAGGAGCTCCTTCCTCTGCGATGCCAGGCTGCCCGCGAGCGGCCCCAGGGCCCGGCGCGCAACCCCGGCCAGTTCGGGCACCATGGCCACGTAGGCCTGGCCCTGGAATTCCAGGCGCGGGGTCAGGTGGCGGATGGCCTTGGCCGGCGCCCGTTCCTCCAGGTACAGGGGCACCACCATCCGGGTCCCCAGGGAGGCCAGGAGCTCGGCCTGGACGTCCAGGAGGAAGGGGATGGCCGACCGGGACCCCGGGTTGGGATTCGCGTAGACATCGAGCAGGCCCATCAGAAGCTCCGCATCCCATCGCTGAAGACGCCCTGGCGCTCCACATGCTCGTTGTAGGCCCGGATCGCCTCGGCATTTTCCCGGAGCCATTCCTCGGCCCGGAAATCCTGCAGGGCCTTGGCGATCGCGGCCTCCGCCAGGGCCGAGAGGTTCAGCCCGAGCGCCCGGCTCTGCTTCAGCAGATCCGAGTTGAGGGTCAGGTTGACGGCCTTTTTCGGGGCATTGGTTTCATACCAGCCGCGCATGATTTCCCTTGGTCTATGATGCGCATTAAATATGCGCATCAATTCACCGGCAGTCAAGACCTTCCCCCCGGTTGGGGCCAAGGGTGTGAGGATAAGAACCATGAAACGGCGACCCGGCCCCACCGTCTGTGTCTTCTGCGGCTCCAGCGCCGGCGGGAACCCCCGCCACCTGGAGGCCGCCGAGGCGCTCGGCCGAGCCCTCGCGCGCCGGGGCCTCGGCCTGGTCTACGGGGGGTCCCATTGCGGTCTCATGGGCGCCATGGCCGACGCCGCGCTCCAGGGCGGGGCCCGGGTGGTGGGGGTGATGCCGAAGGCGCTGGTGGAACTGGAACGCGCCCACCATGGCCTGAGCGACCTGATCATCACCGAGGACATGCACACCCGCAAGGCGGCCATGAGCCAGCTGGCCGACGGCTTCCTGGCCCTGCCCGGGGGTTTCGGCACGCTCGACGAGCTTTTCGAGATCGTGACCTGGGCCCAGCTGGGCTTCCACGGCAAGCCGATCGGGCTGCTCAACAGCGACGGCTACTGGGACGGGTTGATGGCCTTCCTGGCCCACAGCCACGCCGAAGGGTTCATCTCGGCCGGCAGCCTGGCGCGCCTGCGCTGCCACGCCGAACCGGAGGGGATCCTGGAGCTGCTGGGGGTCTGATCCCCTATCGGCGCAAGGGCACCACCACGGCCCCGCCCTTCATCACGAAGACCGGCTTCTGGAGTTCCTTCACATCCTTGAGCGGGTCTCCCGCCACCGCCACCAGATCGGCGTAGGCCCCGGGCGCGACGAGGCCCACCTTGCCGGTCCAGCCCATCAGCTCGGCGGCGGTGGTGGTCGCGGCCTGGATGGCCTGCATGGGCGTCATGCCGAAGGCCACCATGGTCGCGAACTGCCGGCCGTTCCAGCCGTGCGGGTAGACCCCCGCGTCCGTGCCGAACCCGAGCTTCACCCCCGCCTGGAGCGCCTTGCGGAAGCTCTCCCGCTGGAGCTGGCCCACCTGCCGTTCCTTGTCGATGATCTTCCGGGGGTAATTGTGCTTGCCGTATTCCGCGAGGATGTAGTCGTCGTTGTAGATGTCCATCACCAGGACGGTGCCGTGGGCCTTGGCCATGCGAATCCCCTCCTCGTCGATCAGGCTGGCGTGCTCCACCGAGTCCACCCCGGCCCGGATGGCCATCTTGATGGTCTCGGTCCCGTGGGCGTGGGCGAGCACCCGGCAGCCCCAGCGATGGGCCTCCTCCACCAGGGTGTCCATCTCGCCCTGGGAGTATTGCGGGGCGCCCACCGAGTCCTCCTCCGACAGGACGCCCGCGCCGGCGATCAGCTTGATCACCTCGGCTCCGAATTTGACGTTCTGGCGCACCAGCTTGCGGATGGCATCGGGGCCGTCGGCGATGTTGGAGAATTCCTCGAAACGCAGGTAGGGCGACATGCCGGTGAGGTCCGCGTGGCCCCCGGTGGCGCCGATGGGCAAGCCGGCGGGCTGGATCCGCGGGCCCACCACGTCGCCGCGGTCGATGGCCCGCTTCAGGGCCACATCGATGTACTCCCCGGCTCCGGCCTGGCGGATCGTGGTGAATCCCGCTTCCAGCGTCCGCCGCGCGTAGACGGGGGCCATGATGGCGTGGTCGATGGGGCTTTTGCGGAAGTTCGACTCCCAGAAGTCCCCGGCCTGCCCGGTGATGTGGGTGTGCAGGTCGATGAGCCCGGGCAGCAGGGTCGCCCCGCCCAGGTCGATGACCTCCGTACCCGGCGGGATGGCCAGGTCGGTGCCCACCGCCTTGACCATGGCGCCCTCCACCAGGATCACCGGCCGCGCCAGCACAGTGCCCGTGCGCGGATCCACCAGCTGCGCGGCCCTGATGGCCTTCAGCGGCAGGGCGTCCTGGGCCCGGGCGCTGCAGGCCAGGGCGAGGAGGCAGAGGAGGGATTTCCAGGGGAAGATCATGGGAAGGGCTCCGGGTGGCGAGGGCAACTCCCCCTTATACCGCCCGTGGCGCCGGAGGCGGTAGCCCTGTCGTTCGCAAACGTGAAGTTGCGGCTATTTCATGATGCGGGCGTGGGCATCGGGAATGAGCATCAAGGCGGCGGATCCGTAGAAGGCGTGGTACTCCGCGACCATCTCGCCCTTGCTGATCACCGGATCGGTCGCCACCAGCTGCTTGGCCGCCTCGATGTCCCCGACCGGGAACAGGAACAGGCCCCGCCAACCTTCCTGGCCATCCATCGGGCCGGCCAGAACGAGTTTCCCCTCGTCCGCCAAGCGGCTGATATTGGCGAAATGTCCCTTGAACATCTCATCCCGCTCCTTTCCGGCCGGAACCCGGGTGGGGCCCGTTTTCAGGATGACCAGGACGAATTTGCGCATGCCGCGATCATCCGCGCCGACTTTTCTGGCCAGCTCGGCATCGTAGACCGGTTTGGCCGCGGGTGCCGGGGTCTGCCCGGAAGCCCAGGCAGTGGCCAGGAGTGCCATGGCGGCAAGGGTGAGGGTGGCGGATCGCGAACCCATGACGGACCTCCGTGGCGGGGTGGCATGGATTCTACATCCCTGGCACCAGCAGGTCCACCCGGTGCGCCGCGAACCGGGCGGCGGCCTCGGCCGGGAGGGGATCCCTCTCCGTCACCCGCGCCCACTGGCCCTGGCGGAGCAGCAAGGCCAGGCCCAGGGTCCGGCCCAGGGTCAGCGCGAAGCGGCGCGCCCCGGCCTCCTCGGCTCCGGCCCACCAGGCCTCGGCCCGGTCCAGCGCGTCGCGCACGGTCCGCGCGGGGGAATCCTGATCCACGCCCGCCAGCAGGCCCTCCAGGTGCTCCCGGAAGGCCCGGAAGCCGCAGCCATGCAGCGCCTTCATGGCCTCCAGGGAGAGGACGTCGGTGGTGCCCTCCCAGATGGTCAGGACCTGGGCGTCCCTGAGCAGCACGGGCAGGCCCGTGTCCTCCACGTAGCCCGCGCCGCCGAAGCACTCCAGCAGCTCGCTGCAGCCGGCCACGGCCTGCCGGCCGGTGGTGAGCTTCACGAGCGGGGTGAGCAGCCGGTGCAGGGCCTCGTCCTCCGAGCCGGACTCGATCCGGCCCAGGAACCCGGCGGCGTGGAAGGCCAGGTGGAAGGCGGCCTGGGCCTCGGCTTCCACCCCGGCGAGGGTGTCGAGGTGCAGCGGCTGGTCCGCCAGGAGCCGGCCGAAGGCCTTGCGCTTGCCGGCGTAGTCCCGGGCCAGCATGAGCCCGCGGCGCAGGAAGCTGGCGGCGGTGACGGCGTTCCAGGTCCGGGTGACGTTGAGCATGGGCGCGATGGCGCGCACGCCGTCCGCCAGGGCGCCCACGGGGGTGGCCGCCATGCCGTCCAGCTCCAGTTCGGCGGTGGGCAGCTTGCGGGTGCCCAGCTTGTCCTTGAGCCGGTTGACCGTGAAGCCGTTGGGTGAACCATCCGCCCGCCGGGTTTCCACATAGAAGAGCGCCAGGCCCTTGCCCCCGTCCGGGTTGCCTTCGGGCCGCGCCAGGGCGAGGGCCATGGCCGAGGCGGCGGCGGAGGTGAACCACTTCCTCCCGTGGAGGCGCCAGGTGCCCTCGGCATCCCGGCGCGCCAGGGTGGTGGAGAGGCCCACGTCGGAGCCGCCGGTGCTCTCCGTCATCCACTGGCCCGAGGTCCAGAACCGGGCCGGGTCGCGGCTGGTGAGGCGCGGCAGGGCCCGGTCCAGCAGGTCCCGGTTGCCGCTGGCGAGCAGGGTCCGGGCGGCCCCGTCGGTCATGGCCAGGGGGCAGGTGTAGATGTCGCTGCTGGGATTGAACAGGTGGACGAGGGCGAACTGGTGCACCCGGGAGAAGGCTCCGTGGGCCCGCTCGTAGGGGATGGCCACCAGGCCCCGCTCCGCGGCGACCCGCTCCGCCTCCTTCCAGAGCGCGGTCACCTCGATGCGGTCCACCCGGTTGCCCCAGGGATCGAAGGGCACGAAGCGCGGCTCGTTGAGGCGGTCCTCCAGGGACAGGGCGGCCATGCGCAGGGCGATGTCCCCCATCTCCCGGAGGGACGGCTCGACCTCCGCCAGCACCTCCGGGGGCAGGGCCCGGCGCAGGCAGCCGCGCAGGACCGGATCGGCGGCGAAGGGGTGCGGAAGTCCGGGGGCCGGCTGGATGAAGGGCATGGTGGAAGCACGATACGCCGGGCCGGGTGGGGAAGGCCATCCCCAATTTGGCCGGCCCCGGGGTTCACCCCCGCGGAACCGCGCACGCCGGAACGGCGGGCCCGGGCAGCAGGCCCTCGGCCCGGAACCGTTCGAACACCACCTGGGGGTAGAGCGGCAGCCGGTCGAAGGCCACCCCGGTGGCGTCCAGCACCGCGTTGCGCACCGCCGGCCCGGGCGAGATCACCGGGCATTCGCCCAGCGCCTTGGCGCCGAAGGCGCCGGCGGGGTCATGGGTGGTCACGAACGCCGCGTGGATGTCCGGCGTGTCCAGGACCGTGGGCAGCTTGTAGTCCAGGAGGTTGTTGTTCAGGGGCCGGCCGGTGGCCGGATCGAAAAGCAGCTGCTCCAGGAGGCAGGCCCCCAGGGCCATGCTGACCCCGCCGTGCACCTGGCCCTCGGCCAGGCCGGGATTGATGATGGTGCCCGAGTCGTGGACGTTGTAGAGCTCCAGCACCTCGATCCGGCCGGTCTCCAGGTCCACCTCCACCGCCACGAAGGTGGCGCCGTAGGCCATGGAGCTGGCCCGGGCGTTGACCGACACGTCGCAGCGCACCGGATCGGCGTGGACCCGGTCGTAGAAGGAGGCCATGGCCACTTCCTCCAGGGTGCAGAGCGGCCGGCCCAGGTGCCTTTCCACCACGCCGCAGTCCTGCAGCTCCAGCTCATCGGCAGGCAGGCCGCTGAGGCGGGCGGCGATGGCCAGCAGCTTGCCCCGGGCCTCCAGGGCGGCCTTGCGCACCGCCAGGCCGCAGACCGTGGTCTGCCGGGAGGCGTAGGAGCCCGGATCGAAGGGCGTGAGGTCGGTGTCCTGGACGGTGACCACGTGCACCATGGCCATGGGGATGCCCAGGATCTCGGCGGTGATCTGGGCGAACACCGTGTCGCTGCCCTGGCCGATCTCGGTGGCGCCCACCTGCAGGGTCACCGAGCCGTCCTGGTTCAGCACGATCCGGGCCCCGGCCAGCTCCAGCCCGAACGGATAGGTGCCGGTGGCGTAGGCGAAGCAGGCCATGCCCACGCCGCGCCGGAGGGTGCCGGCCTGGCCCGCGTAGGTCATCTTCTTGCCGTCCCAGTCGATCAGGGCCCGGCCCTTCTCGATGCATTCCGGGATGCCGAACGACCGTACCGTGACCCCGGTCAGGGGATCCTGGTAGCCCAGCGGAACCAGGTTGCGCAGGCGCAGGTCGATGGGGTCCAGGTGGAGGGCCCGGGCGATATCGTCCAGGTGGCTCTCCACCGCGAAACAGACCTGGGGCGAGCCGTAGCCGCGCATGGCCCCGGCCACCGGCAGGTTGGTGGAGACCGTGGCCGGCTCGAACCGGACCGACTGGAAATGGTACAGGGAGCGGAAGTTGGTCCCTCCCGCCAGGGCGATGTTGTGGCCGTGGGAGGCGTAGGCGCCGGAATTGCTCAGCAGCTTCATGCCGATCCCCCACAGCCTGCCGTCCCGGGCCACGGCGGTGCGCAGATCGATCTGCATGGCGTGGCGGGTGCGGGAGTCGACGAAGACCTCCTCGCGGGTCAGGGTGTAGCGGACCGGCCGGCCCTGGGCCGCCAGGGTCATGGCCGCCACCAGCGGTTCCAGGACCACGTCCTGCTTGGCGCCGAAGCCGCCGCCGATCACCGGCTTGATCACCCGCACCCGGCCCCAGGGCAGGCCCAGCGCCTGGGCGACGATGCGCCTCACGATATGCGGGATCTGGGTGGAGGAGTTGATCGCGATCCGGCCCTGGTCGTCCACCCAGGCGAAGGCGCTGTGGTTCTCCAGGTGGCAGGCCTGGACGATGCTGGTCTCGTAGTGGCCCTCGAACACGTGGTCGGCCCGGGCCAGGTCGGCGTCGAGCTCCCCGAATTCGCCGCCGAACCGGCTGAGCACGTTGTCCGGCCGTTCCTCGTGGAGCACCGGCGCCCCGGGCGCCATCGCCGCCGCGGGGGTCAGCACGAACGGCAGCACCTCGTAGTCGACGTCGATCAGGGCCAGGGCCCTGCGGGCGGTGAGCAGGTCCACCGCCACCACCGCCGCGACGGCGTCGCCCACGAACCGGGCCTTGTCGGTGAGGATCCGCCGGTCCTGGATATCCCGGTGGTGCGGGTCCAGCGACCAGGGATGGCCTGCGGTGGAGAATTTGTGGCTGGGAACGTCCTCCGGCGTCAGCACCGCCACCACCCCCGGCAGGGCCCGGGCCCGGCTGGCGTCGATCCGGACCACCCGGGCGTGGGCGTGCGGGCTGCGCAGCACCTTGCCGACCAGCATGTCCCGCTCGAAGAAATCCTCGGTGTAGAGGGCCCGGCCGGTGACCTTGGCCTGGGCGTCCAGCCTGGGGACGCGGGTGCCCACGATCTTCAACGCCATGCCTCACCTCGGATGGGTTAATTTTTTCACACATCCGGAAAATCCGATATCACCGACTCCCCGAATTGAGATTTTTTCATCGAATCCGGGATGAGAACTCGAGTTGCCCCCGAGGCCCTCCCGCGAGGATCGCCAGGGTTTTGCAACTGCTGATTTTATTGGTCGGGGCGAGAGGATTCGAACCTACGACCCTCTGCTCCCAAAGCAGGGACATAGACTATGGCCCCATCACGAGCGGAAAGTTCCGTATTGATAATAAAGGTAGTTAATACAGCTCGGCCTAGTAGATTTCATGAATCTTTAGGTTCCCTTGGGCCCGAAGTGTGATCATATTGTGATCACGATTCAGATGATCACACCGTGATCACTTGTGGAGGCCGCCATGGTGACTAGGAAGGAACGGGAACCCATCCGGTTGGTCAAGGCTGCCGTGGAGGAGCTGAAGCCGGAGCAGGCCGCCTACTTCGTGGCAGTGGTCAATGCCAAGGGCCAGGGCGTCCAGGGCCTCAACGTGCGGGTGCTGCCGTCAGGGGTGAAGGTCTTTGTCCATCGGTATCGGTTCCAGGGGTTTCAGAAGACCATCACCTTGGGCAGGTTCCCGGCCATGAGCCCGGAGGTGGCCGAAAAGGCCAGTCGAGCTACCCAAGCGAAGATCGACGCTGGGACTGACCCCGGGCAGGCCAAGTCTGAAGCCAAAAAGGCCGCGAAGACGGCGCGGCAGGCCGCAGTGACAGTGAGCGACCTGGCCGACCGGTACCTGATAGAACACGTCCGGACGAACTTCAAGGGGCAGGGGGCTGAGGCCACCCGTTTGATCGAGAAGCACATCCGGCCCGCCCTGGGCAAGCTGGCCCTGGCCGGAGTGGGGCCCGCCGATGTATCGGCCCTGCTTTACAAGATGAAGGCCACACCAGTTCAGGCCAACCGTACTCGGGGCGTCTTGCGTACGATGTTTGGCCGGGCCGAGGAGTGGGAGCTACGCCCCCTGGGCTCCAACCCGGTCGCTGTAGTGAAGTTGCGGGCCCCGGAGCCCAAGCGTGACCGCCGCCTTACGGACCTGGAGCTTAAGGCTTTGGGGGCCGAGTTGCAGAAGTCCGGGGAAGTCTCTACGCTCAAACTCGCCGTGCGTCTGGCCGTGCTCGCCGGGATGCGAAAGGGGGAGATCGCCGGGCTCCAGTGGCGCTGGCTGGATCTTGAGGCCGGAGAGATACGCATACCCGCCGACGCCCACAAAACGGGTCATAAATCTGGGAAGATCCGCGTGGTCCATCTATGTGACGCCCTGGTGGCCTACCTGAAAGCCACTATCCCCACCTTGGGGTGTCCATTTGTCGTGCCCGGGAAGCCCAGGAACGATGCGGAGGGGAAGCCCCTGCCGTGGGAGCCCATCATCGGCCTGCAGGGCCCCTGGGAGCGAATCCGGGACGGCGCGGGCTTGGCCCCAAAGGACAAGAAGACCGGCGCCTACCTGGACGAGGAGAATAACCCCGGTTGGCATGACCTCCGGCGCACCTTCGCCAGCGTGGGGGCGGATCTCGGCCTCAAGGGGTTTGTGGGGGAACTGCTGGGTCATGCCGAGGCCACCGTTACGGACATCTACACCCGGAGTGCCGCGGTGCCCCTTCATGAGGCAGCGGAGAAGATCGGGGCCCGAATTGAGGGGATTCTCTCCGGCAGGATTGATCCAGAGAAAGAAGCTGAGGCAAGGCGGAAGACTAAGGATGAAAAGGCAAAGGTAGCCCCTTGATGGGGGTATGAGGTGTAGAGGGGGGCTCTCGAGCGATCCACGATTCATCTGGGCCCACTGGAGGAGGACTCTCCGGGGCAAAGGCTTACCGGCGCGGGGCTGAGCCCTGTGTTCTGGAGAAGCTGGATAGTTCCCCGTAAACAGAAACCTCCGATTATGGGTTGCAACACATAAAGGGTGATTCCTGGAAACCGATAAAGAAAAAACCTCATCCCCCTGAAAAAAAGTGGGAGTTGGGGTGGTTACTGGGTAGTCGAATTCCGCATGAGGATAACTCCATCGGCCAGACCCGGCCGAACGGGAGAGCCCATGACCCACAAACTCCAGTCCCCGCCGCACCGCTCAGAGCCCCATCCTGCCCAGGGCCTGGACCTGTCGGGTTCCGCGGCCGTGCCGGACGCCCTGATGACGCCAATACAGTGTGCGGCATACTTAAACTGTAGTCCATTTTCACTAAGTGACTGGCGATGCAAGAGGATAGGTCCGCCTTACGTGCGCGCACAGGGGTGCATTCGGTACGTCCTATCTGATGTCCAGAAGTGGATCTCGGCCAACACCATCACGACGGGGGACTGACCATGATACTCAATGAGCTGGGCTCCTTTGCAAACGAACCCAGGGCCAACTTGAATTCAATGCTCCTGAAGACCACGCCACAGTTGGTGAAGAACCCGGTCCCGCCTTCAGCAGTTTCGCCTGAGCGTTCGGAGAGCAGCCAGTATCTCACCTCGTATGGCCAGCATCACCTGGCTGACGTCCTTGAGGACCGCGCTCGCCTCCTTGAGATCGAGGTCCGGGCCCTGAAGGAACGCGCCAGATTAATCCGGTCCTCATGACGACAACCCGTGCGCATGGCGTAGTCGTCCAGCCCGGCGCTCCACACGACTAACACCAGAGCCCCTGATCACAAATAACAACCCGTGACCCATACCGCATAGTGCAGTAAAGGGAACGTTTACATTCACGACAGGGCCTCACACTTTAAAGAGAAGGAGTTTGCCATGTGCGAAATCCAGATCCCCCCTAACAACGGCAAGGCCATCAAGGCTTCGGCGGTGGTCTACCGCATCCAGGTCGCCCTGGCAGAAGAAGGCCGAGCGCTGAGGAAGGCGACCAAGAAGAAGGTCCAGAACCTGGGCGCCTACTACCTCGTGGACAGCAACAACAACGTCCTCGCCACTCACCAGGACCTTACGGTCCTCGCTCGATACCTGGGCGTCCTCAAGGACAACGAGCGGCTGGCCTAGGGCCGTACTACGTGCGCATGGGGTGGGCAGCGATGAGAGCCCATGGCTTCATTGCACCATCCCGGGCGCATCGCCATCTCCACAACGCCGGCATCCCCCGGCAATAACTGAGCTAACGCCCAAAACACAGGACCAACCCCATGACTATCAAGACGAAAGTGACCAACACCCCCACGGACCTGCCCGAGCACGCGACCGTCCCGACTGAGGCCAGGACGACCCCCCCGGCCTGTGCCTACGACGAAGGCCAGCTCCTCACGGGCAGCAAGAATGTCACCGCCATCGCCAAAGCGGCGAACACCGATGGCTTGATTGCCTCGGCAAAGACTCGCAATGAGTCTGACGCTGAGTTCGCCCTCCTCCTCAACGATATGGACGAGTTCATTGACCGGATCAAAAAGTGGGTGAACTTACTATTACCTTGGCTTGCTCAATTCGAGACATTCGCCCATGAGCATGGGCCCCTCAAACTGGAATCCATTCTAGCCAATTACAACACGCTCCAAGTTGCCCTCCAGGAGACACGGGAAGAGTTGGTGAGCGTCGTCGATAAGTTTAAACCCTTCAATGGCAGGGAAGAGAACTATCCAGAGGCAGCAGAAGCTTTCGTTGTCGCCCTTCAGTCCATTCAGGAAAAGTGGCATCTCCTGGCCAGCAACGCAATTGCCATCGGCAGTAACTGTCTAGAAATGGCGCAGGTCAATACAAAGATGGCCTCATCTACTTTCAAGCTTGACTGACGCCGCTGCTCTCGGTGCCGGCGGCTTCCTCCGCTTGCACCAGGGACCAGCATGGACCTTCACGTTCCACACAGCCTAAGGAGTATCACCATGAGCAAGATGCTCACCCCCTCCACCACCAAAGTCACCGATGTGGCCCTCGTCCAGCGGATCAACGACACCCTTCATGAGATTGAGGGGTGGGTGCTGAGGACGACGCCGAAGAAACAAGTGCCGACACTTGGTGTCTACAACCTCTTCGATCCCGCCCATGGCAATATTTTGGCCACCAATGTAAACATCGAAAAATTCGCCCACAGGCTGGGTGTCCTCAAGAACGGAGAAGTCCTGGTCAAGCATTAACACCGGGCGGGGCAGTCTCTGTGCCCTTCCCCCTTGAACTCCTCCGTCTCCGCCGCTATGACCCTATCGCGACAAAAAATGTCGCTGTCCCCATGGCATAATGGCACCCATATCTACCCTAATAACTCTTCCCGAACAAGTGCCTGAGGGGACATCCGTGTCGAGAACCAGCCAAGCCTACCCCTTGCGAATCGATGAATTGGGCGTTCCAGGCTATCCAGGTTGTATCGGGATGACTCTCTGTCCTGGGAAAGTCCAGAAGGATGCCCTTACGGGGAGTTGGAATCGAGATCTTGGGGTCGATCTTGCTGCCATCCAGTCCTGGGGAGCCACCTGGATCATCACGCTCATGGAAGATCATGAACTGATGGCTGTGAAAGTTGCGGAAATCGGGCAAAGGATCCCACTCGGCATCAAGCACCTTCACCTCCCTATCCCCGATTGTGGCGTCCCTGATAAAACCTGGGAGGACCGATGGGCCCAAGTTGGTCCTGACCTTCGCTCTGCTCTCGCCAAAGGTGAAAAAGTGCTCATCCACTGCCTGGGAGGCTTAGGCCGGACAGGTACCCTGGCCGCACGAATTCTCGTGGAATTTGGCACCGACCCTGAGCAGGCGATCCTGGCCGTCCGCAATGCACGCAAGGGCACTATAGAGACATCCATACAAGAGGCATATGTCCGGGGGATCAAGACTGGTGCCCATTTGGCTCGGACGCATACAAGCCTTCCTCGCCCCTATTATCGGATCACACCTGATCGTGCCAGCCGGTTCCGGGGCTGTCTCCTGGGAGGCGCCGTAGGTGATGCCTTGGGCGCCCCAGTGGAGTTTATAAAGCGGAAAGAGATCCTCCAGAAATTCGGCCCGATGGGAGTCAGGGATTTTACGCCGGCCTATGGCAAGGTCGGTGCCGTCTCAGACGATACCCAAATGACGCTTTTCACCGCGGAAGGCATTCTCCGCGGTGGCCTGACTTGCAAAATGGGAGGCAGTACGCTCCCTATTGGTGGTGTGTATTACGCCTATTTGCGATGGCTTCAAACCCAGGGAGAGGGCGACCCAACTCAGGATTTTGACGGGGGAGGGTGGCTCATGTCCCACTCCGAGTTGTTTAGCCGCCGTGCTCCGGGTAACACCTGCCTCCAGGCGCTTAAGTTCCATCTGCACCATGAAGGCCGGGATCAATATGAACCTCCTCCCAACCAATCCAAAGGCTGCGGGGGCATCATGCGCGTTGCGCCGCTTGGTTTGTTCGCATCCGGAATGGGGTTTGCACGGGAAGAGGCGTTCAACTATGGACGGGATGCGGCAGCCATCACGCATCGCCATCCCACCGGTTACCTGGCTGCGGCGGCCTTTGCGTCCATTATCTTTGACTTGGCCTCGGGTTCGCCTTTACCGGAAGCTCTGGACCGCGCGCAAGACCTTCTGAAACCATGCGAACATTCTCAAGAGACCATACAGGCTCTTGATGATGCGCGCTGCCTCGCCCAGGGAGCCAGTGCTCCCGAACTCGCGATCAAACGACTGGGGGAGGGGTGGATCGCCGAAGAGGCCCTAGCCATCTCTGTTTTCTGTGCCCTAAGGGCCCAGAACCTCGAGGATGGGGTGGTCATGGCGGTAAACATCGATGGCGACAGCGACTCGACCGGCGCCATCACCGGCAATCTCCTCGGGGCCGCCCTGGGCGTCCATGAAATCCCACCCCGATGGCTTTCCCGTTTGGAGCTTCGAGAAAGCATTGAGGAGTTGTCGGACGACTTGGCGACTTTTCAGGAATGGCCTCTCTTGGAATATGGCCAGGTTGACCCCGTATTGGCCCGAGCCCAGGAGTATTGGATCTCCCGCTTCCCCTTCTGGCGTGGACGCGGTCCTGTGACCTGAGGGGAATCGGCATGGACAATGACTGACCATTTATCATGTTTATCGTCCAGGTATTTTTTATTAGCCGGGGATTTGGACCCCGAACATCCTCCGTGCTGCCGGCGCCGTAGAGGCAGGGAACCACCAGTTATCGTGAATTCGAGAATCAGGGTAAATCCATGAGTCTGGCAGGACGCCTCTCCGGATCGGCCCCGGGGTCTCCCAAATTCAAAGCCATCGGGGAAGGATGCAAGACGTGGGCAATCACATACCTGCCTCCCTTTCGGATGGTCGCGCATATGGCCGCTTTCCCCCGCCTTAACCACTGCGATGCAGGGCGAGAGGAACCCATGGCATGACCAAGCAAGTCAAGTTTGGCCGCCGGACATGACTTCCCAGGTCATGTGGGAGGCCGCCTTAGCCGCGCAGGTTTCTGAACGGCTGGCTTCCCTGTAACGCCGGGAATGTCTCTGAACCGCCAACCCACGAAAGAATGATAAGGAAGGTCCGTTTGCCCCTGCCCATCCAGGAAAACCTGAATAGGATGGAGGAATCCACCCCCCAAGCCAAGGACAGTTGTCGCCAATACTACAGGAAGGATCGTCATGGACCACTTCGAAGCCCTCGTAAGGACCCTTCTGGAGGCAGAGGGTTACTGGGTTCGACAGTCCTTCCGGGTGAACATCTCGAAGGAGGAGAAGCGGTCCATTGGCAAGCACTCCATCCCGCGACCGGAAATCGACCTTTTGGCGCTGAACTTCAAACGAAACGAGATCCTAGCTTTAGAGGCAAAGTCCTACCTCGATTCCCCCGGAGTTCGCCTTTCCGACTTGCAGGTCGAGCACAAGGTGGCCGAAGGGCGCTATAAGCTGTTCACCTCAACCAAATTCCGTGAGGTGGTCCTGGGACGCCTTCTGGCCGAGCTTCAGGAAGCAGGGATGGCCAACGCGAAAACTAAGCTCAAAATTGGCCTCGCTGCTGGTCACGTCTACCAGGGAAGGAGCGAGGCAATCAGGGCCTTGATGACAACGAAGGGCTGGTTCTTCTGGTCTCCAGAGGACATCAAGGAGAAAGTCACACGACTGGCCGAAATGGGTTACACGAATGATCCGGCCATCATCACCGCCAAGATCCTCCTCCGGGAATTCGGCCACCAGGGGACGCCATGCTGACTTTCAACCACCTCCTCCAGTCCGAAGGCATGGAGCCAGCAGTGGTCCGGCTAGTTCGCCACCAGGACAATCGGAAGCCGGTCGGCGAACGCAGGACTACCTATGGCCTCTGGAGGGCCGGTGATGGCCAGTTCGAGCTTTACCAAGCCTTGCAGGGCCACAACTGCACGTTCCCCGTCGGAGGTTACTTGGCAAGTTTTGTGGTAACCCCCGCCAGGGAGACTCTATTTGTTGGGATGTATTCAGTTCTCAAGAAAGGATCAATCAAGGGTGAAATCCGCTGTCCAGTGAAGGGGACTATATGCAAGAGCCCAGGCCACATCCTCTATGACCTGGCTGAACACCCGGCCTTGAGCGCCTACCGTGGCCGGGTGGTGATCGAGTGGGGCCTGGGCGCTCGGAGTTGGATTCAACGTGCCGAGCGCCAGCCCAAGCAGCTTCTGGAAATCCGGGCTTCATTCCAGGAACCCGTCTTTCCTGGTTTCCAGGAATTTCGGTGGAATCTTGATGAACTCGACGCCCTCCCGGTGAAATGGCAGGAGGTCCTTCGGGCTAGCAGAGGGGTGTATGTGCTGACCTGCCTCCAAACCGGCGAACTGTATGTCGGATCAGCTTTTGGAGACGACGGTTTCCAAGGCAGGTTTGCCCAGTACGCCCTTGACAACCACGGTGGCAATGTTCTTCTCAAGAAGCGAAGCCCGAAGCCTTACCAGCTTTCAATCCTGGAAACGGTCTCATCCCTGGCCACTCCCGAAGATGTCATCCGGCGGGAGCGCATATGGAAGGAGAAACTGGGGTCCCGGGCATTTGGCTTGAACTTGAATTAACTTGGGTGGAACCATTTGAACGGATAGCCCCGCAATATTTCGCATGAAAGGAGAGCCGTGATGGCCAAACAGCCAGGTCTTGATGGGCGTCATCGTGACAAGGACGGGACAACGAGTGAAAAGAAGGGCAATACCAGGATCGACACCTTGCGGAAGACCTATGGAGAGGGCTTCGCCGCCCATATTCGGGGTGATGCGCACCTGTCCACACTGTTAGAGCGTGAAGGCTGCAAGACCCTCGACGAGTACCGGAAAAAGCATAAGGGCTGAACTGCCCAAAGGTCCCGCCTATCGGCATCCCCCTCGGAGCCCAGATGTCCCCTCGTCGCGGAATCCCCGGCCTCAGCTTCTCTTGGAAGCGGGCGCTGGGCATGTCCCAGGCCCAGGCCCGGCTCTCGCGCCAGATCGGTATCCCGTTGTCCCGTTCGGGTCGGCAGCGGAAGGTTGGGCGGTCCTTGGGTTGCTGCTGGCTCCTCCTGGTCCCGGTGGCTGGTTGGGTGGCGGTTCAGTACTTGAGAGGCTGACCTTTGGGAGGAACACCATGTCCTTCAGAAATCGTCAATATTGCGTTGCAGCCACGCCGGCACCGCGTCCTGAGACCGTGGTGGACCTTTACACTCAAGTTCTTGAAGCTCCCCCATTTTCCCAGTTGGCCAATGCACAGGCATATTTCATCGGGAAGAATCCGGATAAACCTCAAGCATTGGTTTTTGCTAGGAGACTAGCGAACGATCCAGAGCCGGCAATGCGATGGGCCGGGGCAGCCGCCCTTGCGAAGCTACACATAGATGGACTGAGGGAAGCTGAACGCAGTCTTCGGCTCTTGGTTGAAGACCCGCATTCCCAGGTCAGGAAAGCCGTTGCACACGAACTTCGATTTGAATCGTCACCGGAAACTGGTCGAATCCTTCAAGCCATAGCCAAAGACCCATCGCCTATGGTGCGCGAAGCAGCGGGGCCTGTCGATAAAAGGCATACCAAATCGTGGTTCCACCACTATTGCCGGCAGCACTAATGTATTGCTTTGAGAAATCTGGATTAGCTTCAAGGAGATCCCAGAAATCTTGATCCCCTGCTTCGGCATCCTGTTCAAGCCTTTCAAACTCAATTCCCTTCGGGGAATCATTCCAGTAGATTGTGTCACTCCCTATGCCGACAACACAGGCACATGGCTCCGAAATGACGTCAATGCCAAGGGCCGCTACAAATTTCCCGCAGAAGGGGCATTCAAGGGTTTCCATTCCGGAATGGCAATCGGGACACTCCTCGCCATCCCACCGGTCCGAGCCACACTCTGGGCAGAGTTCATTCTCATCCATGCTCTCCTCCAATTTTCTCGTACAGGTGCTATGCCTTGGCTGCCCAAACATTGATTCCCAAAGTGATACAGTCCTGGATCATGGTTGCCACGAGCTCGAAGTTCTCATTTTTCACACCGGTCGACTCATCCATGTAGATCGACCGATTGACCTCAACCATGACCGCCACCACGCCAGGATTAACGCGATAGTGCGCAAGTGGAACCAACGCTCCGGCAAAGGGTGAATTTAAGCGGACAGTGAAGCCTGCTCCCTTAAATGCTCCAAGCAAAGCCAGCTCAAGGTCGGTTGGAGTGTGGAAGGCATCGGAGCCTAGGCATATCTGGGGGCGGTCCGGGTTCTGGTCCAGTTCGTAGGGAAGGGGTCGAGCAGGAAAGCTGTGGGCATCCAGGACCAAGGCTTGACCGTGGTTGGCCAGTGCTGCCTCGGTCGCCTCCGTCAAGCGAGCGTGATGGGGAACGTAATACTGATCGATTAGAATGGTCCTTTCCGCCATGGAGATGGGCCGACGAAGGGGCTCACATCCTGAGGTTCTTTCATAGATCACACCCATGCCGACGCTGGCCATCACCTCCTGCGAATCAATCTGGAACCTCTCCATGTCCACCACTAGCCTACTGACCGGGGACCTCACTACCTGCTGTTGTTGGCAGTCCCTAGGGACAAGGAGATCCAGGGTATGGTGGTCGGTCATCCTCAGCAGCTCCTCGGCGAGTTCTGGGCGGCCAATGGTGAACTGGTCCATCACGTCATCCGGGATGTCCATCGAATCATGGGGGACATGAAAGATGACCCATCGCGGGAGCGGGGAATACTGGCGGAAGGTGTCGAGCCTTGGCAATTCAACCTCCGATCAGGCGAGACGACTTTGGATGGGCCTTTCTTGTCGATTTCGATTAATAGATAGTAATATATCGAAATATTACCTCTAAGTGTTGGTCAGGAGTTGTCCAGTCACTGTCTGGAAAATTGGCAATCCTGGCCATTACGGACAAGTTGGAGCAGACATGGCAACAAGATGCAAGCCGAAGACCACACACTTGGAGAATTTTTCCTCAATCCCAAAACGTGTAGGCGGTGTCGTTGTTGTCGTTGAGGCAGAAAACGACAACATGCACAGCGACTGGATCGACCAGGTATCCATCAGCAAGAACCAGCGGGGAAACTTCGCCGTCTTTGGGAAAAAACATGTCGGTAGCAATAAGCCGCCCTTCCGCCGTCGCTGGGTCACATGGGACAAGGTCATCGGCATCAAATCCCCATTAGGCCTGATCACCGGGTTGAAGCAGGTAGCGGAATCTCTTGGCGTGTAGATCGGCTGGCAGGAAGTAATCGAGAAGGTCGCTACGCTCGATTGGGTCACGGCTGCCGTGATGGCGGTGCAGGAGGACCAGCCAGTCCCCTGCCTTCCACCCATCGCTTCTGTCCTTGGTCAACGATCCCTGCGATCTTTCAAGAAGGTCTGCATCGGGGTCGAATGGGGCTATGACATGCATGAAGTTGATCTGTCCTTCGAGACTTGGATCAGGATACTGGGCGGAGAGCAACACTCCGTCAGGCCGACGATAAGGCAGGAGCTAGAAGGGTCTTCGAGTCCTCCCTTCAGGCAGATCCCGAGTACCACGCCTCCGCGCTCAATGCCGCCGTCCTAATGGCAGATGCGGGTGACCGAGAACATGCAATTCTCAGGGTCCAAGCCCTTCCTGTGGGTCAGCCCAGGCGCTCTGTGGTCTTGGGGAACATGATGCAGGATGAAGGTCGCCATGCCGAAGCGGTCAATTTTTACGAACTCGCAATCGAAGAGGAACCTGATTTCTTTCTTCCCTATGCCAGGATCATCAAATCCCTTGAAGCCCTGGGAAGCACGGCAATGGAATACTGGCTGCGACTGGGCATAGAGCAGTTACCTACCTCGGTCGAATTGGGGTTCCGTTTCGCCCTTCTGTTGTTCTATGAGGGCCGGTACGAAGAATTGAACGAGGCCACCTTCATTCGGAATTTAAAACTAGAGGCGGCAAGGACGGACCTGCCACCGGATACGCCCTTAGGGGATGCGACCCACCTACAGGACGCACAGCTTATGTACCTGGCTTCACGTGCCATTACAACGGAATCGAACGCTGATGCCCGAGTACTTCTTGATACCTTGCTACAGGCGCGGATAAGCCCTGAGACGTGCCAACTGGCGAAATTAGCTCTGGGACCGGCGGTGCGCCTGGGGGACCTCAAGGCGATCGGCCAATGCTGGAATCGGATTTGCCCTGAATGCCTTACCACAATGGCCAGCCATGGGACTTCTCTCGATACGATCCTGGCGCGTGCCCATTTTTCTGCCGGGCGATATGAACTAGCTGTTGTGCATGGTGAACAGGCACTCGCAGAGCATGAACATGACGAGGCCTCCCTGGCCATCCTCTGGTATGCGTTAGATGAACTCGACCGTATCGAGGAGGCGATCGTACGAGCCCGTCATCTCTACCAGATGAACCCAGACCATGAAGATCTCTCCTATAACCTGGGTTGGCTGTATAAGCGGGCAGGACGGTTCCCGTCGGCGGCGCATTTTTATGACGATCAGCTCTCCCGCAGGGAGGATCACTTCCATGCCGCCGAAGGCAGTGCTTTCATGCACCTTCTTTGCGATGAACTTGAACAGGCCAAGGAATCTTGGAGTAAATTCGAGGCCATTCTAGAGCCAGGGTTAACCGCAGGTGAGGGAGCTGAAAGGGAGAAGTCCCTGGAAATACTCCTGGCTAAACGAATTGCGTGGAAGGAACTGCTTGAACGGGCTACCAATGATTCCGCCCCAGATTCGCGATTGGGCGACTTGGTTGCCCTTGCGGAGGGCCGGATTTGCGGGCATACGGGCTTCCCACCAAGGCCCCTTTCGACCCTGGAGCTATTCCGTTCCCTTCAGTCGCCAGAATCTATCGAGCGGAAGGAGGCCATGTTCACGCTCCAACTTCAGAACCGGGGGGATTCCTCCATCTTTATCGCTCAGATCAAGAAAGAATTGCCACGCTGGTCTGACCTTCCACCCTCTGCTCAGAGATCCATGCTGGAGGCCCAGCAGCGTCTGGCCTCGGAGGAGACGGCCCACGATTTTGCACCTTACGTGTTGGCTCTAGGCAAATCCGTTGAGATCACCATGCGGTCCATTGTGTTTGAACCATTTCGGGCCCAAGGCCCCTTGGATGGGGTAGTCAGGGAACAGCTGGAACATGGGGCACCTGATGATCTGGAACAGCTCAAGCGATTCACCGCCTTCCTTTCAAAAGGAAGTCACCTTGAGTTGGGAGGTATGGAGCATGCGCTAAGGCTCTTGACGGGCCGCACAGCCAGGAGATTTCTTCTTCTTCAGAGAATGAGTGCCCGATGTCAAGGCCACTTCCCCATCAGCGACAATTACACCGACCCATTTTAGGGCCGCTGCGTAGCAGCCGGCTTACCAAATTTCTTGGGGCGGCGGGGCTTGGGTCGGCTTGGGTCGAGTTC